>Ga0265327_10000338_pt1 | contig 88898 bp, 82 predicted proteins | sample 41621metaG_FD_202089 | JGI IMG/M metagenome (GOLD analysis project Ga0265327, IMG submission 202089) | Rhizosphere microbial communities from Carex aquatilis grown in University of Washington, Seatle, WA, United States - 4-16-21 metaG | ecosystem: Host-associated > Plants > Roots > Rhizosphere...
GGTACTGGCTCAGTTCCACTGTGCCTTTGAGCATTTCTTTCTGGTCTTTGCCTTTGGCAAACAGGTCGCGCAGTTCACCGCTCACGCTTTGAAAATCTTCCAGGTCATTATGCACCAGTGCGCCGGCGTTGTCTTTGAGCATGGCGCCCTCACCCGCAATTTTGTCCTGCATCCCTTTACCGGCAACGATTTCATAGCGACCCAAAAACCAGTCTTCGTAGTAGAGTTCACTATAGGTTTTGCCGCCGATCGTCGACGGGTGCACGCTAATCCCTTTTTCGGCGCGTAGTTTTTTACCGATACGCGTAGTCTGCTTTTCTAATTGTTCTTTAGATGCCGCAATTTCTTTGGAAAGTTTCTTTGGATTGATACCCGGCTTCCGGGTGGCGCCGCCCAGCAGTTCATTGGTGCTGAGTCGCAGCGGACTTTTATAAGAAAGGTTGCTGTCTACCGGTTGGTAGCATATCTTGAAAGCCTTGACGGTACTGTCTTTGCTTTGAATGGAAACGCCGGTCAGATAAAGCCCCGGCGGCATCGCGCCGAGTTTGCTGATGGCGCGGATAAAAACTGGATTAGTATTGGAACTGCTGCTTGCTTTGGAAAAATTCAGCTCGGTAAAGGATGGTCCTTTATTGAGCGGGATATCTTCAAACACGTAATGATATACCGGAACAGTGTCTTTACTCCGCACCTGCCGGCAGTCGATAACAATCGTTACGTTTTTCTTAACCGGACTCTGGTAAGTAAGCCGCTGCGTAATTGTAGCCTGGTCTAAAGCGGAGGGCGGATCACAAGCGAACGCTATTGCGCTGCTGTCATCGCCCGGGCTTTGTGCCATACACTGCACACCAGGCAGCAGTACAACTGCCAGAAGGGTCAATAGAAGTTTTATGTAATGTGTGGTACGCAAGCCTGGGTTACAGTTTGGGTTTGGGTTTTGTTTGGTTTATTGTTAAAAACAATGCGGATCCCAACTTGGAATCATACATCCTTCAACGATATTTTGGTACAGCTGTCAATCATTATTTTGCCCGATGTTAAAACTGCCCTACCACATTGAAACCAATGCAGCAACAACTTTATAACATCGCGTAAAAGCGTGTTTAATACTATTCGCTGAAAAACTCCGGCTTAAACAAAGCAAAGAGATATACGTCTCAAAAGGAAGCAAGCACAGGGTTTATCGTTTGATTCAAGTCTCTCACCAAATGAATCGGCGCAAAGTTAAATACACTTTGTAGGAATTTGCAAATATTTCGTTAAAGATTTTTTAAGTTAATTTTTGATATTCAACAATACGAAGATGAAACGATTCGTTAAGAATTATGTCATCGAAAATTAAAAGAACCGTCATTTTATAAACAAGAAATCAGCAGCTGAAAAATTACAGCGTCGTTATTTCCTACAAGACTATACCGCCGTCGTTGTATGTCGCGCGCTTACGAACGTGATGATGCAACTGCGTAGAAACTGCAGCTGCATCGTGTTTTTCCCGGAAAAAACGCATCCTTATGATACGTACCTATCGAAAGCGTTACACCGAACAGGAAGCTGGTTCCGTTTACTGCGGACTTCTGAAATTTGTTGTGAAATGATAATACCCGCCATATCCATTCGGAACTTTTGCATCGCAAACTGTTATATCGAATGTAGCAGCGCCGATCTGGGTTACATACACTTTAGCGCCACTTTCTACATAAAAACTACTGTTTGGGTCGTTGTACAGAATGTTCACAAACGCATCGCTAACATTTGATTGATTCCAGGTTGTATATATCCCCGTCACCGGCCATTTACCAAATGTAAAATCGAGTGATACCGAATTCGTGAACGTTGCCCGGAACCCTAAGTTGGAGATAGGCTCCACATAGGATACGCCACTGGTCGTTGTGACATTGTTTGGATTAATTAGTATCAAACTGCCTGCCGGCGGATGGCACTGCTGCAGCGTAGTATCCAAGTGAATTTCAGGAATGGGAATTTCGTTGCCATATACATACCCATTCGAGTTCACCGCCCACGACCGCACATAATATTTTTTAGTCGCATCCAGGTTGCGATAGCGATAATAAAACGAATAGCCATCAAACTCCGAGTCTGCTGAAACGCCCTGATTGCTGAGCATATCCGGATTGTGGAGCGTGTCTAGGCAAAAGCCTGCATAGTATAAATCCCCGGTACCTGTTTTAAGAATGGTGCCTTTAACCGCAATAGAGCCGTCAGGCAATAGCCAGGCGCTATCGGTATGTACTTCGGGAAAGTAATTATGAACGTCCTTTTCCACCTTTTTGCAGGTTATAAAAAGAAAACTAAAAAGCAGCGCTATTAATATCGGGCTATTCTTCACTGTCGAGGGCTTTAAAATAATAGTTAATTCCGAAACCTATGTTATTGCTCGGAAATTGCGCAGACCAATCCGTTAAGGTCGTCAGATGATTCATGAATTCGAGGTAGAGATTCACGTGCTTGCTTAATGCATAGTCCAGATTCAATCTTGTGCGAAAGCCCACAAAATCGCGGTCTATATTCGCACCAGTCTCTGAGAGCATCGTTTCATATTCCCTGGTATATTCGAGATGATTTATTCCTCCTTCTAAACCTATGCTGCCGAGCAAGGAAAATTTTTTCCTTCGTATGATTCGCGCACCAACATCGATATAAAACGCAGCCATAGTGAATTTTTGATAGGTCACATAGCCAGGTACGATAACCGGACCACTGTCTGGATACCCTATCAGATAACTGGAAAATGTGTCCAGGCGTGGCTTCAGGAATGTGTAGTAAAATCCTAGCTGCCCAACAATTAACCCATCTCTGTTGCCCGATGCATAATACAACTCATAAGCAGGTGCTTTTTTAAAGCTGGCGCCAAAATCGCTGAGCGGACTCAGAAGAGATACTTTGAAACCGATCTGGGCCTTCGCAGATTGTACGGTAAAGAGGAAAAAAAGACAAAAGATAGCGGAAACAAGCCTTGAAATACGCATGCTAATAGAGTTTAACGCGCGCAAAGATATCTTGTGTGCCTGAAAAATAAAATAGTAAAATCAACGCCGCGAAAATTGTTTTGCCACGGTCCACGATTCTTAAATGCAGATCCGCAGGTTTGGCGCTCGGCGTTTCACCATTGACCATTTACCTATTGCGGCAATGCAATCTCAAACGTTTTTCCAGCCTTCGCTGTTAATGTCCGGGCGCGCAACCAGGGGTTGTACAGCTTCAGCATTTTATAACTGCTGCCATTATCGATGGTCCATTGGGCGAGATTACTGATCGTGGTATCTACTTTCAGAACGCGCGTCTTCAGCGGCTGATAAGCGTCTGCGCCATCTACCATAAATCCCATTGCTTTCGCATTACTGATCAGATATTTCAAAGCTAAAATGCGAAACACATAACGGTTCGTTTCCTCCGGAAGAATCACATCATAATAGTTGGTGACCTGCTGAAAAGTTGAATGATTGCTAAAACCTGCAATGCCACAGTTGTAGGAGGCTGCAACGGCGGTCCAGGTACCGAATTTCTGGTAAGACTGGTTGAAATAAGCACAGGCAACATCGGTAGCTTTTTTAATATCGTACCGTTCATCTACTTCCGCATCTACCTGCAATCCGTATTGTGTTGCAGTTGCCGGCATGAGCTGCCAGAAACTCGCCGCACCGGCCGGGGACGTATTATGTTGCAACGCACTCTCGGCCACACAGAGATATTTAAAATCTTCCGGGATACCATTCGCCTTCAGTCTTTCTTCAATCATCGGAAAATAACGGGTAGACAGCATGATTTCGTAGAGGGTAGAACCATGCATATAAAAGTTAAACAGTAGTTCTCGCTGTAATCTTTCCCGCACATCCCAACGGTCCAATGGCACTTTCTCACCTGCAAAGTTCATTGCCGAAGGCATCTCGGGCGGATACCATTTGTACTGTAGCCGACTATCGGATTTAACCGTCACCATTTCGTCGCGGTCATTGATTTTATTAAATGCCAGTCCTGCAATAAATGCAGCACCAGCCGCGGCACCCGCCATAAAATACCCGATCGTCTTTTTCATAGTCTCCCGATTTTGAAGAATCTTCAATTTACTAAATCCGGTTGACAATAGCCACCTTTGTGTGCGCCAAAAAAGAAGACTGCCCGCGCCGGCAATGCGTACATACCGCAGGATACCTAACAACAAAACCTTGCAAGCATGGCCGTGTTACTCCTCCGCCTGCGCGAACACGAAGCACCATTCATCGCTGACCATTCACCTTGACTTATTCTCCCATGAGTGCCTTCGCGAGGCTCGTATCCTTACTGTAAATATCGTTCCGGAAATTGATTTTGCCTTTGCTATCTACGAACGCGGTAAAATAGCCGATATAAACCGGTACTGTTTTTTTGAGTGTTACATACTGCTCTTTACCTGCATTCATCGCTGCGTTAATTTTTGCTGACGTCCAGCTGGAATCATTGCGCAGCAGGAAGTTTGCCAGCTTCTCAGGTTCCTGTACACGAATACAGCCATGACTGAACGCTCGGGTGGTTTCGTTAAACAAAGATTTTGCGGGTGAATCGTGCAGGTAAATATTATAGCTGTTCGGAAACAGGAATTTCACTTTGCCCAATGAATTATTCGGACCCGGCTTTTGACGGACCACCGGCAATCCGCCCAAACGACCGGTGATTTCCATATTATGACTAGCAATGTAATTTTTACGACGCGCCATGCCCGGCACCACTTCTTTACGCACAATGCTCGGCGGCACATTCCAGTAAGGACTAAACACAACATACTTTACGTCGCCGCTAAAGATCACCGTTTTGTTCATCGCTTTGCCTACCACCACATTGCAGCTCCACAAGAGGCTATCTTTCTGGTAAACAAACAACCGGTAGTCCGGAATATTCACCACCAGGTAGTCCTGGTCCGGATTGGGAATCGGCACCCAACGCGCGCGTTCCATATTCACCATAATTTGTGTGATACGTTTTTGCGGTGTCACATTCAGCGCTGCAATCATCTCATTGCCGACAACGCCGTCTTCTGCGAGGCCCAACCGGTGCTGACAATTTTTTACCGCTTCGGTCAGATCCTGATCGTAAACAGTGCTTGTAGTATCGCCGGCAAAATCTCCGAGCAGGTACAAACGCTTGCGGATGGCCAGTATCACCGGGCTGTTATCACCCGGCTTATACGACTTTTTATCGGCCTTGATGGGTTCCCAGTTTTTAAGACTGTCAAGCCTGCGATATTTTTTCAGATAAGTCCGCAGCATTTCGTACTGGCGGTATACGGGCTCGCTGTTTTTTAATTCGCCAACCGGCGCCTTCAACAAACTATCGAGTGCTTTGGTATAAGAAATTTTTTTACGGGGCAGAAACCAGTCCATCGATTTGGAAACAGACGCGTCCATGCCACCCCAGACGGTCTTCGCAAATGCAAAATAAGCTGCGGTCAACATCAATTCCGGTTGCAGATATGACTTTCCGCCAGCCGATTCGTCCAATGAACCGATCATGGAATCAAGCTGCTCATGATACGGCACAGAACCTGTCAATCCCTCGTCATCCATATGGTCGATACGACTGCGCAAATTGCCCGCTTGCTCTATCATTCCACTTTCATCGAACCAGGCATACGTAAATCCGCGGCCGCGATAAAACTTTTTCATATCGCCAGCATAGGTCGCATACTTCGGATAGTTTTCTATAAAAGCATCGAGTGCGGTGCTATCGAAATGATACTGGGATTTTTCCGCAAAACTTCCCGGAATGGAATTATTCCAGGCTTTCAGATCAGGCTTCTCAGCTGTCTTTTTGGGTGTTACCGCCGGTTGGCTATTATTTTGCCCGCAGGCCGAAAACGTGATAGCGAACAAAAAAGCCGAGCAAAACTGAAGTGTCCGGATGCGCATAATGGGTAGCTGTTTATTAAATATACCAAATTCGCAGAGACGTTGCAAGCAATGTCTTCATGCCTCGCGGGTAGAAATTTATTGGTTATTATGTTCTCATAAAAAAACATAGACGTTGCAAGCAACGTATCTACGACAAACCGCACCGATGCTCGTTCATGAAATCATTTATATTAGGCGGTCAATTTTTAAACGATGTCGGAAAAATTTCAGGGTAAATATCGCATTCCTTCTGCCCGCCTGCCGGGTTGGGATTACGCCAGCGATGGCGCTTATTTTATAACTATATGCACGGCGAACAGGCATCCTTATTTTGGCAAGATCAGCAATGATGCGGTGATCTATAATCCGGTTGGCATCATTGCCGATGTTCTTTGGCACGAAATAAAAAACCGTTATCAACATTTAGATTTAGGCGCATTTGTGATAATGCCCAACCATCTGCATGGCATCTTAATTTTGAATGGAGGCAACCTACCATCAGATACGCCAAGTGCTTCAAACGCTATATCTGATCAGAAGCCTATTCCTGCAAAGAATCTTCACATGTCGGCAATCTCGCCGAAATCAAATTCTATTTCCGCCATTATCCGTAGTTATAAATCCGCAGTCACCAGACACGCCAACCGTCTGAAATTAAATTTTGGCTGGGCAGCCGCGTTTTTATGACCATATTATCCGTGATGTAAAATCATACGATAATATCCACAATTATATTTTGAACAATCCGGCTAACTGGTGTCGCGATAAATTTTATGCGCGCCAATAACCTGCGTTGTAAAACACCAGAGATATTGCCTGCGGTGTCTCTACGCCAACGATCCCGTCCAGAACTCAAATGATCTGGCGCCGCGTTCATCCGGTTTGTAAAACGCCACGATCGTCATTGTTTTATAACTGATGAAACTATTGTCGTACACACCGCGTTTGTGCAGCGCGCGCCAGGTGCCGGAATTAATATAAATTTTGCCACGCTTGTGACCGTCTTCCATATAAGAAGAAAGCGGAACGATCTCCGGATAGTGCGTATGCCCCATCACAAAGAAATCCTTATCCTGGCCTATATCCTCGTTCGATAATTTGCGGGCATACTCTTTGTACGATTCAAAATCATCTTTACTCAGCGAAAAATGATTGATGATGCTGGCAAGGTCGCTGATGCTGAAATGCTTGCCCAGAAAGAAACGCGCAATGCGCATTACAATGTCTATACTTTTATTGGCGGCAATTAAAGGTGTATCTACAAAGCTGCTGATCATTTCCCGCAATGCATCCCTGATTGAATCATTGATAAACTGCGGATCCAATTCATACTCTTCCAGCACTTGTGCAATCCAATCCGGCGCCAGGCTATACGGGCGCAGGTTATCTATTTCGCGCAGCTCCTTTACAAATTCCTGGATATCGGCTTCGGTTCCTACTCTGCCCTGCGGATATCTGCGAATCTGCTTTTCGATCTGTTTCGGAATTTCGTTCAACAATCGGATCACCACTACATCGCCCACCGACGAGCCGTCGCGGCCGGAATCCTGGCAATTGGTCTCGTCAAATTCATCGCCATGAATCGCATATACACGGTGTGCCTGCTGTGTATCAAACAGCCCATCATTCTCGAACGGATAGTATGGAAATGGTTTGTCTTTCTCATTCGCTAGCCCCAGCGCATCGATGATATCGTTACGGATCGCGTGCATGCGCGGATCGTCGATATATAAAAACCAATCGTGATTACCCACCATGTAATAGATATTCACCTTTGGTGAAACTTTCTCCGCACTCGCATGGTATTGAATCTTCTGCTGGTTCTTTTCTGTTTCGGAGGCCTCGGTCATCATTGCCGGAATTTTGATATCGCCTTCGGCAAAACCTTTCAGAATGCGGAACGATTTTTCGTTGCGTTTTAAAACGCCGTCTGCAATGGTTCTGATATTGGCATAAAAATCATCGCCGCGATTATTTGTCCAGGGTAAAATAGAATCAACGGCATGATTCCATTGCTCCGAACGGATCATATCGATGATATCGCCGAGCAGCAGGATATCTATTTGTTCAACAGGTTTGTAATATTGGTTCTTCTGATCGTCCAGCCGCCAGGAGGCATCATAGGCCATATCGCTAAGGCGGTTACGAAAAATACGAAACGCTTTTTCATCGATAGTTTCGCCGGATGTACCGTCGGTCAGATGCAGATCGCTGATAATAACGAGCATGGTGTGGTGATTGTGTGATACACCAACAATATAGATATTTTATTAACGCGACGAAAGGGTTAATCAGTTAAAGGGTTAATTAGTTAAAAGGTTAAAGGGTTAATGGGGCAAATTACTATGTGGGAATATGTACAATGTGATCAATGTGTTCTCACAACTTATGTACAGAACCTAAAAAAACTTTGCGTCTTCACTCCTTATGCAGCTTCGCGATAAACCCATTCGCGCTGGTACAAGATGCACGCGCAACATTGAGGTTTTGACTTTTGACTTTTTTAATTTGTAGCGATAGCTGCTTCGGCGCAGCGCTCGCCGTCTATGGCCGCACTCACAATGCCGCCTGCATAGCCCGCACCTTCGGCACATGGATACAATCCTCTGATCTGCGGATGTTGCAAACTTTCTTTATCGCGGGGAATGCGCACGGGTGAACTGGTGCGGGATTCGGTAGCAACCAGGACCGCTTCATTCGTATAATACCCTTTCATTTTCTTACCAAAACTGGTCATCGCTTTTTGCAGTGCTTCTTTGATTTCCTTTGGCAACACATCTTTCATCGACGCGCTGCTGACGCCCGGCAAATAAGAACATTCTGGCAGTGTGGCAGAAACTTTATTGTCCACGAAATCTACCATGCGTTGCGCAGGCGCTACCAGGTGGCTGCCGCCCACTTCAAATGCTCTTTTCTCCACCATCTGCTGATAATGCATGCCCGCCAGCGGACCCCTAAATCCGTACTTCGCAAAATCCTGTTCATCCACCGCTACCACTGTTCCGGAATTAGCGAACGGATTGTTTCTTCTCGATGGACTCCAGCCATTTACCACCAGTTCTCCCGGACTCGTTGCTGCTGGTGCTATAATCCCACCGGGACACATGCAGAAGGAAAATACGCCACGCCCCATCTCTTGTGACACCAGCGAATAGCTGGCTGGCGGCAGGTATTCGTCCCGCAGCGCACAGTGGTATTGCGCCTGATCGATGATCCATTGCGGATGCTCGATACGAACACCCAGGGCAAATGGTTTGCATTCTATTTCGATTTGCTTGCGATGTAATAATTCAAAAATATCCCGGGCTGAATGGCCGGTGGCTAATATCACCGATGTACACTCAATCCGTTTGCCATCGGCGGTTCTCACCGCTTTGACAGTATCCCCGTCCAAGACAATGTCGGTGAGTTTAGATTCAAATAATACTTCACCGCCACAGGCTATGATCGCTTCACGCATGGCGGTAATGATCTGTGGTAATTTATTGGTGCCGATGTGTGGATGTGCTTCGTAAAGAATTCTTTCGTCCGCGCCAAAATGATGAAACAATTGCAGAATCCGCTGCACATTGCCTCGCTTGGTAGAACGGGTGTACAATTTCCCATCTGAATAGGTACCGGCGCCACCTTCCCCAAAACAGTAATTCGATTCAGGATTTACGATACCTTCTTTATTCATTGCCGCCAGATCACGTCGACGGCTGCGAACATCTTTACCACGCTCCAGGATAATTGGTTTATATCCTAAATTGATCAGACGGATTGCCGCGAATATTCCCGCAGGCCCTGCCCCAACGATCACAACATGTCTGGCGTTGGATACGTTTTGTAACTCCGGGTCGAAAGCTTCTTTTTCTTTCGGCTGCTGATCGATAAAAACTTCTAATTGCAGATTAATGCGTGGCTGACGGGAACGGGCATCGATGGATTTCTTCTGGATATGGAATCCGGTAATGCGCTTCGCTTTGATACCGGTTTCTTCAGCAATAATGCTGGTAATACGGCGGTTATTTTCGGCATCTGCCGGACTTACTGCAATGGTAATATTCTGAATCATATTTGCTGCGCCAGGTATTTATCCTGAAAACTGCTGCAAAGTTAATTAGTTAATTCGATGATTCGACAATTCGGCAATGTCCTCACCGACCGACTGCCGAAACCACGTTTAGTTTTCAAGGCAATTAGCCGGGCAACACAGTGGTGCAAAGTATATTGTCGAAACCATGGAATCGCCATTGTTATCTTAATGAGCGCAAAAAAAAGCCACACGTTCGTGTGGCTTTGTACTTAAGGATGTGAAGCCTTAAATTTCGCTTTTACGTTATCGAGATGCTGTACAAATTTCTGTACATCCGGATCATAGGCATAACCATTGTCGGCCAGCTTGTTTCCGTTTTCGTCTACGAAGAAATAATAAGGTTGTGAGTTTGAACCGAATTTAGTGGCCTGGATATCTTCATTGCGGTCGCCAACTGTTTCTACGTCCGAGTCCAGTACCTTAGAATGATACCGTTCCTCTTTGGGCAGTAATTCTTTATCGTAGTCGCAATACAACGATGCGATGATGAAGTCATTTTTCAAACGCTGCATTACTTCCGGTTTAGACCAAACCTGGGTTTCCATCTTACGGCAGTTCACACAATTGATCCCTGTAAAGTCAAGCATCACCGGCTTGCCTGTTTTCTTAGACGCGGCCAGCGCTTCGTCATAATCGAAATAGGTAACCAGGCCGAATTTTTTCACAACTTCCGGCTCGTAGATACGCATTGAGTTTACATATTTCACCGGGTGCACACCTGAATTATCAGCTACCTGACCCGTATTTTCGCTTCCTTCTGAACCACCGCCAGATCCGATCACGAAATCCTGCGTTCCCATTGGCGGTACAAATGCACCCAGACCGTTCAGCGGAGCGCCCCACATACCAGGAAACAGGTAGAAGACGAAACCAAGCGAGATCATCGCAAACGTCAGACGTGTTACGGTCAGATAAGGCAGACCAAATACATTCTTTGGCAATTCGCTATCGTGTGAGAATTTGATAAAGCCCAGCAAATAAAGGGTCATCAGGGTGAAGATCACCAACCAGCATGCAATAAAGATTTCGCGGTCGAGCAGGCGCCAGCCCTTTGCCAGATCTGCATTCGACAGGAATTTCAACGCGAGTGCCAATTCAATAAAACCAAATACTACTTTCACCGCATTCAGCCAGCCTCCTGATTTACCTAGCTTCTGCAGGTATTCGGGGAAAATAGCAAATACGGCAAACGGCAATGCCAGACCGGTGGAGAACGCAAGCATACCCAGTGCAGGCACGAAACGACCAGCGGCGGCAGTACCGAAAAGTAAGGAACCTACAATAGGACCCGTGCAGGAGAACGACACGATCACCAGCGTCAGCGCCATAAAGAAGATACCGGAAAATGATTTCGTATTAGCCTTGCTGTCTGTTTTGGAAGTCCAGCTGCTTGGCAGCGTAATCTCAAATGCACCGAGAAAGGATGCGCCGAAGATCACGAAGATGGCGAAGAAAATCAGGTTGACGATCCAGTTGGTTGCAATAAAGTTCGGTGCGTTCTTACCTAATAAGGCCGAAATCACAAGTCCAATGATCGTAAAGATGATGATGATGGAAAGCGAATAATAAATCGCGTTACGTACGCCATCTGCTTTTTTCTCGCTTTGTTTCAGAAAGAAACCAACAGTCACCGGGATCATAGAGAAAACGCAAGGCGTAATTACCGAAGCCAGACCACCTACAAAACAAAGGATCATGATCATCCAAAGTGACTTTCCTTCCAATGAATTGCTGCCCGGAGTAGCAGATGCTGCGTCAGTTGTTGTTTTAGCCGTGGCCGTAGTTCCGGAATCGGTATTGTTATTGTTTACCGTTGCAGTCGCGGCAACTGAGCCCGCTGCTACAGCCGTATCGGTGACCATAGCTGTTCCGCCGGCGCCGCTTACTATTGCAGCAGTATCTGTTGTAGCCACAGGCGTGTTGGTTGCACCGGATGTAGCAACAGCGTCCGTTATTTCAAAGCTAAAAGATTTCTTTTTAGGCGGCAGACACATATGGTCATCGCAAACCTGGTATTCGTGTTTGCCGGTAATCTTTGTATTTGCCTTGGCTGTAATTTCCTGGATATAATCAACTTGGTTCTTGTACATATGTACAGGCCCATCTACACCTTCCAGTGTTTCCGTAATGAGCTTACCCTGTTGTTTCGTTTTTCCTTTTAAAACGACATCGGCGTTCTTGTCGAAGTTAAACTCAGGCGGTAGCAAGGTGCCATCTCCACCCGGATCGAAAGCATAAATATGCCAGCCTTCTTTGATCTTGAGATGAAAGATCAGCTCGTAATGACCAGCTGTCTTCTTTTTTACTTCGTAAGACCAGGTTGTCGGGTCTTTTGTGATCTGAGCGTGCAGCCCGAAACTAAAAAGTGTAAAAACCGCCAGTAGCATTACTGACCTCAGCATTTTAAACATTGCTCTAGTTAACTTTTCTTATTGTAAAGAACGATTGTTGTTTCGGTTCCGTTTGAGCGCCGAACCGGATTTAGGAAAACTTTAGGGATTAAAAGCCTGCCGTTTTACCGACAGGCGCAGAATTTTATTTTACATCAAACTCAAACTTTTTGTCTCGGGGCGGCAGACACATTACGTCGTTGCAAACCTGGTATTCGTGCTTCCCTGTAACTTTCAAAGGTTTTTTCACCTTTACGGTCTGTACATAATCCACAGTTCCGGAAAAATAATTGACCTTCCCGTCGATACCTTCCATCGTCGTTGTCGTCTTTTTCCCTTTCTCATGCACTTTCCCTACCAGCTCCAGGTCCGCATTTTTATCTAATGTGAAACTCGGCACGATTTGCAGTCCGTCACCGCCGGGATTTAAAGCCCAGATATGAAAGCCTGCCTGCAGTCGCAGATGAAAAACCAGGTCATATTCTGTGGCTGATTTTTTCTTTACCTCGTAAGTCCATGTTGCCGGGTCCTGCACCTGAGCCTTTACTTCAGAGCGCAGACCGATCATGGCTCCTGCCAGCAATATGGCTTGCAAAAGCTGTTTCATGTTATAACTGTTTAAAGGTAAATATACTATTTCCTTTCGGTCTTAGTTCATATGTGTAAATGCATTGAGGATCGCACGGCCGTCAATATTGTGGAGTGCATCGCTGCAAGCACGCTCAGGGTGCGGCATCATACCAAATACATTGCGGTTTGCGTTGCAGATACCGGCAATATTGTTGGTAGCGCCATTCGGATTAGACTGAATATGCACCTGGCCGCCTTCGTCGCAATAACGGAATACGATCTGGTTATTTTTCTGAAGGGCTTCGATGGTTGCCGCATCAGCGTGGTAGCGACCTTCACCATGCGCCACTGGAATTTTCAAAATTTTATCACCCACCGCGCGACCTACAATATTCTGATTGTTTTCGCTTTTGATGAATACGTTCTTACAAACGAATTTCTGATGATCGTTCTGCAGCAATACACCTGGCAATAAGCCTGATTCACACAAAATCTGGAATCCGTTGCATACACCCAGTACTTTACCACCGTTGTTGGCAAAATTGATCACTTGCTCCATCATGGGGCTAAAACGAGCGAGTGCGCCGCAACGCAGGTAATCCCCGTAAGAGAAGCCGCCCGGCAGTACAATACAGTCATTGGTAGAAAACATGCTCAGATCACGATCTTTGTGCCAAAGCATCACTACTTCCTGTTGTAAATCATCCTGTAATGCATGCATCATGTCGCGGTCGCAATTGGAACCGGGAAAAACAATAACTCCGAATTTCATTCTAAAAAAAGATTATTTATTTGATAGCTATCTGGCAAAAAATCACCATCAGCAGGGAAAAATAAAAGATAAAATTACTAAACCGTTTGCTTTTTTCAAGATACATTGGTTGCGCAATGACCAAAGCCACTGCTGGCAAGGATATCAGCCAGGCTGCCGAGACTTCGGCTCCGGTAAAAACGGCCGCAATCGATGAGATGACCCACCCTGAAGTGATCACCCCCCAGCTCCGGCGCACATGTATGGTAGATTTAGGCATTTGTCCCTGCATCACATAAAAGCCGCTTGCCACCAAAATACTCATAGCGGCAAAAGTCCCCAGCAGGTAAACAGGGTTATGGATCTGTTTCGGCAGGGAAATACCTAGCTGTACCCAATCTTTAAACTGCGGCAACTGATCGTTGAGAAAAAGAATGCCGGCCCAGAAATAAACGGGTGTGAAAATGCCCAGTAACCCTACCATCCATTCTCCCAAAGTAAACGAACGCAGCAAAATCAAAGCCATCACCAGCAGGAGTACGAATGCAATGGCCGAAAACTGGAAAAGCGCCGCCAGCGCACAAAAGAAACCTGCATTAAAAATATACTTGCGCGGATTTGCCGATTGCGGAAAAAACAGCATGGTGTCTATCGCCATAAGCAGCAGCCAAACCACGATCATGGCACTGCTGAAATAGCTGAATGCCGGCGTTATCGAAGTCAGCAATAAATAGCAGAAGGCAGGGATATATGTCGGTTTATAAAACAGGCGATGCCTCACGGTAATCGCCGTCAGGTACAAAGCCTGCCCGAACAACATTACAATACCCAGCAAGGTGTAGGCAAAGGAACCGTCTCCCAGAAAAATATGCAGGAACGACAGCAAGTGATTGTATAGATAATACCCCGGCAATGCCACAGGCGCCGCCGGATGTAATAAAACCTGCATTTTAATCAGCAGGGTAAAGATGAACAGCATCAGAACCGTAAACGGACTATTGTTCCTGACTAATTGGAGCACGTGCCTAATTTGGGGCTAAAATACAATTTTCGCGAAGCAGATCTGTCTTTTGCGAAAACATGGGATCACCATTTCTCGCGCTGCTACCTGTTTTCCGGAGCGCGGCAGCCAGTCGGGCGCTGCATTGCCCTCCGCGGCCATCGATCTCATATTCACTTGTCCGGCGCCATCGATGGTTGCCAGTTGAATCCGAGACTGATTCGTATTGTAATCATTGTACAGAAAGCCTAAACTGCCGCCGGTATTCAGCAATGCATAAGAAGAGAACATCCCGCCATCTTCCTGCGAATACTGGCTTTTACGTACAAAAGAACTCCATTCCCGCGTACCTTCTGCATTATAGGCCAATGCCATAATATCATTATAATTATACTCGCGGATAGAAGGCATCGAATAAGGACCGTAATAGTACATGGAATAATATCCCCAGCCGGGTGCATACGTAGCATTACGGATCGTCATGTAGTAATCCTCCGAAATAAGCACAAAACCGCCGTCGTTACGCACAATGAGCTGCCGTACGACAAAATCATTGAATGCCCGTTTTTTATTCTTATCGCTGGTTGCAGCCCGAAGCTGCGCATCAAACGAGATCATCTTCCGGTTCTGAATGCTTTGCGTAGCCACATCATAATAGCCGAACAAAACGCCTTCATAGTTGCCGGCTTTTTTGTCGGAATAAAAACCACCGATATAAATACGATTGTTCACATTATCCATGCGCATATAAGAACTGGCGGCAAACATCCCACTGAGCGGAAATTCGGTAGGGTTAAATTTATTGGCGCCTGCCGGCAACGCCAGCAGCCAAAGCTGATCGGCAAAATTTTTAGAACCGGTAGCGGTAAACACGGGCAGATAAAAAGTGCGATCGTTGCCTAAAATAGCCTCTCCATGCGAAATACTATTATCGCCATGATAAGCGGCATGTTGCTTTTGCACTATATTCAGCTCGTCGTCAATCATGGTGCCATCAAACGTAAGGTCGCTGCCTCTGTCGTAAACGGAATAGATTACCACCGATTTTTTATCGTCGGAAACAACCGAAGAAAAATAATCGCGTGTTGGGCCGAGCCATCCGGTTTTGGCGCTCGCCAATGCTATAGGCTTTTTCAGCAGCCGCCCTGTTTCATCCAGCAAAGCTGCATATTGCACTACTTTCCCGGTTTCCACTGCCTGGTACAAAACCATTATTTTATTGGCATAAGGAATAAAACGGGTTTCATTAATTTTTGAAGGAAAAAAATCGAGAATCACGGTTGCTACCCGCGCCATCGAGTCATTGTAAGCATCGAGATAAAAACCTTCCGACGATGCACGATAAGTATATAGCAGGCCATTCACTTTTCCGACTACCGCAAAATCCCCACCTCGCTGATCATATTTTTCATACGGAGAGTACAATACATCCTGCGCCTCAGCAATTTCAGTCATACATAATCCAAGCAAAAAAGCTACGATTATTCTTAGTTTATTCATGCACTAAATTTAAAAATCCAGGTTCTAAGATAATGGTAAAAATCAGTCGGTAAGAAAAAGTGCCTGGAGCTCTTTGGTTGGCATCATACAGCTTTCCTGCTTCCCGAACCATCTATAACGATTGCGTGCCACAAAATCATATATAGCGTCCCGCAAAAACCGAGGCAATACATATCCCACGCCCAGCAACCAGTATGTTCCGCTCAACTGAGGTGCGATTTTCAACACCGCCGATGAACGTTGATAAATTTTGCCATCCTGAAGCAACACGACAGAGTCGCCGCTGATTGCAAATTCAGTGGTGATACGCTGCCCGTAGGCCGACTGCAATGCAGCAAAACGGAATCGATGTTTTTTATCGTGACGAATGATGAACTGTACCGTGTTATTGCAAAGATTACAGACGCCATCGAATAATATTACCGGCGGTTGGTTTTCTTTATTCACGGCTCTTTATTCGGAATGATCTTTTTTTCCACCTTTGTATGCTTGCCGCTGTCCGAAACCGTAGTGGTGACAGTGGTAACGATCTTTACTGTTTTAGCAGCAGTATCTTTCGGAGTATGGTTCATTCTAGCCTGTACTATCGAGTCGGCTTTGGCTTTAACCTCAATCGACAAACGACGGTCAAGATCCTCCATCGACTGACGGTTTAATTCTTCCATTTTTGCGCCTACCAGGGAATCTACTTTTGCTTTAATCTCCGTTTCCGACAATTCTTTTTGTTTATCAGAGCAGGCTGCCAGCAAAAAAGGCACCAGCAACAATGCTAAAAAACTTCTTTTCATCTTCTAATGATTTATAAACGTTCGGCAAACTGATCGTAAAAAACTATTGTGATTACAAAGTTTAGTTACTATGATATAATAATTATGCCTGATTCTTAATTTTTTGCAAAGTTAGTATGAATGGCGGGTTACCATCTCCGAAAAAAATGATAAATTAGAAGAGGTCCTCCCTTGCGATCATATTAAAAATACAAATAAAAAGCAGAGATTTACACACTTATGTTTTTGCGCCTGGCCGCCATATTATTTTGTCTTTCAGTGATTTTCACCGTTCCGGTAAAGGCGCAGGCACCCCACGGAAATGAACCAACGCCGCGTGGCAATGACACGATCCGCGTGGGCGGTATTGTTACTGCTGAAGGAGATACTTTGGCAATGGTCTTTCTGCCGGAATTCACAAAAACGGACCGGATGCCCCGTCACCTGGCGCGCAGACGGGCAGAATGGGACAGGCTGCATTACAATGTCTATAAAGTATATCCGTACGCAGTCATTGCCGCAGAGGTGCTTAAAGACGTAGATGTAAAACTGGCGGCACTGCCCGATAAAGCTGCCCGGAAAGAATACCTGAAATCGGTTGAAAAAGAGCTAAACAAACGGTTTAAAGGCGAACTGGAAGACCTGACGATTACCCAGGGGCAGATCCTCGTAAAACTAATAGACCGACAAACCGGCAAAAACTGTTTCAGCATCATTAAAGAGCTGAAAGGCGGCTTCTCGGCGGTTATCTGGCAATCCGTAGCCCTACTCTTTTCTAATAATCTCAAACGGGAATATGACCCTTATGACCGCGACAAAGACATAGAGGCAGTCGTACAGGAAATCGAGCAACGGGGTTACTACCGGCATAGATAAACTGCCAAAAGGAAAAAAGGCATAAATAAGACTTTCCATAATTCCAACAGATTTAACCGGTTACCCAATTGCCGAATTAACTAATTTTGCAGCACTATGCAAAAACTCCATATCCTTGCAATAGCGGCACATCCTGACGATGTGGAACTAAGCTGTGCGGGCACACTCATCAAACACGTGGAAATGGGTCATGCGGTGGGTATTCTGGACCTTACCGAAGGAGAACTGGGTACTCGCGGTTCGGTAGCAGACCGCTATGCGGAAGCTGCGGCATCTGCCAGCCTGATGGGCATCAGAATCCGCGAAAACGCAAAAATGTCGGATGGCTTCTTTATGAATGATGAAGCGCATCAACGGATCCTGATCTCATACATTCGTTTTTTTCAACCGGATATTGTCATCACCAATGCGCTCGACGATCGCCATCCCGATCACGGACGTGCGGCCAAATTGGTTGCTGATTCTTGTTTTCTCGCTGGTCTGCGCCAGATCAAGACCGACTGGGACCTTTCTTCTCAGGAAGCATGGCGCCCGAAACGCGTATACCATATGATCCAGGACAGACAAATGGAACCAACATTCGCCGTTGATATTACCAGCAGCTTTGCGAAGAAAATGGATGCGATCCGTTGTTTTAAAACACAGTTTTTCAGCAATTCGGATACTTCCGGCGATCCGACCACTTATATCTCCACCCCCGATTTCATGCACCAGCTGGAACACAGGGATGCTATGATGGGGAAAAGAATCGGCGTAAAATATGCCGAAGGCTTTGTAAGTCTAAATCTTCCAGGGATTTCTGATCTGGATGAATTACTTTTGCCGGAAATCAGTTAAAGCACGAGAACTGATTTATCGATTGATAGCGAGCTGCAAAACATTTAATATAGTTAACAATGCTTTGCAAGCAACTAAAGATCAACCGTTTGGAAAAACGTAAAAACTGGAAATCAAATTAATTGTCAAAAAAAGGGTTAAATATTTTGCAATTCAGCGAAAAAATGAGACCTTTGCAGTCCTAAAAAAAGTAAGAAATGGCACGCGTTTGTCAGGTAACAGGTAAAAAGCCTATAACTGGTCATAAAGTATCCTTCTCTAACAAGAAAGCTAAACGTCGTTTTCTGCCTAATCTGCAGACTAAACGCTTTTTCCTTGTAGAAGAAGATCGTTGGGTAACATTGAAAGTATCAGCTGATGCTATCCGCACTATCAACAAAAACGGTTTGTTCTCAGTTGTAAAAGAACTGCGTGCAAAAGGCGTAAATATCTAATTCTGTAAAAGTATAAATTACTTATAAAATGGCTAAGAAAGGAAACCGTGTACAGGTAATATTGGAATGCACAGAGCATAAAAACAGCGGCCTGGCCGGCACAAGCCGTTATATTACCACTAAGAACAAGAAAAATACTCCTGAACGTATCGAGTTGAAAAAATACAACCCGATCATGAAAAAGGTGACTGTTCACAAAGAAATTAAATAATTAATCTCTTTTTAGATTTCTTATTTGAGATCCGCAATCTATTTGGTTTTGTATATCTTAAATTAAAATCAAAAATTAAAATAATTACGTCATGGCAAAAGCGGCTTCAAAAAACGCGAAAGTAAAAGACCTTAAGGCCTCTGCTGAGGCTAAAAACTGGACCAAAGTGATTAAGGCTGTTCGCAGTCCTAAAACAGGTGCATATACTTTCAAGGAAAATATCATGCACAAAGATAAAGTGAAGGATTTCCTCGCTCAAAAATAAGCTGATTCTTATCTTCTTTATATTCATAAAGCTGGCATGTTTCATGTCAGCTTTATTTATTTAACCTCATCCAGCTCATTCAAAGAACAAGGATGCGCCACGCGGAAACGATTTTTCCAAAGCAATATAATTACACTAAGGCAACGACATCATGAGCTCCTCCCGGTTTCGCTCCGGAAAATCCACTAGCCCTTCTCCTTTTTACTCAGCCGAATAAAATACGCACTTCATAGTAAGCAACTAATCTAGTAACAAAGAAGAACGCGCGAATGGGGCGCGGAAGAGGATTTGTCATTCCACGAAATGAACGCGAACAACTGCCAGTTGAACTACTGTTCAATCATGTAAGAACCGCTCTGATAGCGATACATGTATAAGTGCTGATTTTCGTTGTAGAGCAGATTTTTTTCACTATCCCACTGCAGCTTAACTTCATAGCGGGTAAACGGCGCAGCGCTGTTATCGCCCATATGCGTGTTGAAAATTGTGCCGTATTTCATAAGCAGGTAGGCATACCAGTTGAAAATCTCATAAGCGCGATACACATATTCGTTCGGCCGGCCGCCAAATTGATTTTGATACCGATTGGCTACTGCCTGGCCACTTTGCGTGGAATAATCGAAATAGTAAGGAGTAGTATAATAAACGGCTACATTCGGGTAAGCATCCGGTTTTTTAAGCGAATTAAGCGAACGCCAGGTAGGCATACCAAACACTTCGAAATTGTAACGTGGAAAATACTGATACAACTGCGTCAGCAAAGTTTCTGCATAAGCATTATCCAAAACAGGAATGATCAGCACATTGGTTACGGTACTATCAAATACGGCCGACAAGGCTGCTTTCGCTGGTAACGTATTGATATTTACTTTCTGAAATTTCTTTTCCTCATCGTCGACAATATATTTATATGCGGTTTCATCTACCGATACATTGCTGCGATGGTACACAAATATCTTTCCGGCTGAATGCTTTTTTAATGCAGCCTTACGGATCCACTCGCAATTCGTCTGCAGCGAAGGTTGCAATAATGTGAAATAAGGATTTTCTTTTACCCCGGCATCAGAAGGAGAAAGCGCAGAGATGAAATTGATCTGATGTTTTAGTGCGAATGTTGCGAGGACGCTGACATCGTTCGTTGGCACGGCGCCAATAATCAAGTTTGTGGAATCGAGTTTTTTACTGTTGATCAGTTGCTCTGGCGTTTCGCCGGTTGCGGTAACATCGTGTACAAAAACATCGATTTTGTAGAAATTTTTGTCCAAAGTATCAGCGGCCAGCTTGATGCCTTCATAGAAGTTCACGCCTACGGCAGCTTTATCGGGAAGTTTACCCTTGAAAGTTGGCTTGTTATTTTTGACGAGCTCATCAAGGTACAAAGGCGCTAATATATCGATGCGGTACCGCGCTTTGATTTTAGTAGGCGGATAATCTGCCTGATTCTTTTTAGCCGGTTTGGCAGCCGTAGGAGCGGCTTTGGGAGGTGCTTTCTTTACCGGTTTCTTTTTAGGCTGCTCTTTCTTAAACCAGTTTTTCCAGAACTGGGCCTGCGCTTTAGGTGCGCAGGCCAGCATCAGGATCAGTATTGTGAAAAGAAGATAATTCTTTTTATTCATATGGTCTTTGTATAGCAAAAACTATTCCCACTCAATGGTCGCCGGTGGCTTCGAGCTGATATCGTACACCACGCGGTTGATTCCTTTTACCTGGTTGATGATATCATTGGATACTTTAGCGAGGAAGCTATGTGGCAAATGCGCCCAGTCGGCCGTCATACCGTCAACAGAAGTTACCGCGCGGAGTGCCACCGTAAATTCGTAAGTCCGTTCGTCGCCCATAACGCCGACGCTTTGCACCGGCAGCAGGATTGCGCCCGCCTGCCATACTTTGTCGTACAGTTCGTGATCGCGGAGTGCCTGGGTATAGATGGCGTCCGCTTCCTGCAGCATTTTTACTTTTTCTTCCGAAACCGCGCCGAGAATACGGATACCGAGACCCGGGCCAGGGAACGGATGGCGACCGAGGAACATCTGATCGATACCTAGTTCACGGCCTACGCGGCGAACTTCATCTTTAAACAAGAAACGCAGTGGTTCTACCAGGTCCATGTGCATGATCTCCGGCAAACCGCCTACATTATGATGCGACTTGATGGTAACTGAAGGCCCGTGAACAGAAACCGATTCAATCACATCGGGGTAAATAGTACCCTGACCGAGGAAATGGACATCCTGGATCTTTACTGCTTCATCATGGAACACATCAATGAATAAGCGGCCGATGATCTTCCGTTTCTTTTCGGGATCGGTAACGCCGTCGAGCTCGCTGTAAAAACGCTCACGTGCATCGATGCCTTTTGTATTTAAACCAAGGTGTTTGTAACCGTCGAGCACCTGCTGGAATTCATTTTTGCGGAGCAGGCCGTTATCTACGAAAATACAGTAGAGGTTTTCGCCAACTGCTCTGTGGATCAGCGTTGCTGCTACCGTAGAGTCTACGCCGCCGCTCAATGCCATTACCACTTTACCATTGCCCACCTGGTCTTTGATTCGTTGTACTGTTTCCTGGATAAAGGTAGCGGGCGTCCAGTCTTGCTTGGCGCCACAAACATCAACCACGAAATTTTTGAGCAGCTGTTTACCATCCGTACTGTGTGTTACTTCCGGGTGAAACTGGATACCGTATACTGCGTTCTTTGCATAATCTGCCTGTGCTTTATAGGCTGCTACCGGGATACTCTCGGTCTTTGCAATTACAGTAAAGCCTTCCGGCAAGTGTTTTACGGAGTCACTGTGGCTCATCCAAACCTGGGAACCTTCGTTGATCGTTGCCAGCAATGGATCTGAAATAATGGATTGGAGGTGTGCACGGCCGTATTCGCGGTGTGTGGACTTGCCTACTTCCCCGCCCGACTGCTGCGCGATCAGTTGTGCACCATAACAAACACCGAGTACCGGCAGGTGGTCTGCCATTGCTTTGATGTCTGGTTTTGGCGCTGTAGCATCATTTACAGAAAACGGGCTGCCGGAAAGGATAATGCCTTTGAGGTTGGCTTCGTACTGTACTGGTTTGGTACAAGGCTGAATTTCGCAATAGATGTTGAGTTCGCGAATACTGCGCGCAATGAGCTGCGTATATTGTGAACCGAAGTCGAGTATGAGGATTTTATCGTTCATCTGAAGTCTAAAAAAATGTTTTGTATTTGGCTGATTAGTTATTTCCCGGAAAAGCGGAACAGGGTTGGTGTGGCTGAACGGTGCCAACGCCACTGGAGTTATAATAGCGGTAAGGGGCCCGGACAATCGTTTTGCAATTATACAGGCCCCTTCCGGAATTTTTTTCTGAACGGTTTAAGCCTGACCTGTAGGACCTACGGTGAATGGCATTCCAACCGACTCCTGATCTTTAATGACGCCGTTTGCGGCTTCAAAACGTTTTACGTTGTCGATAAGGGCAAGCATAAGGCGTTTTGCGTGCAGCGGAGACATTACCATACGTGATTTGACTTTTGCTTTCGGCACGTTAGGCATCACGTTGATGAAATCAATTACGAATTCGGCGAATGAAGAGTTTACGATCGCGAGATTTGCATATTGGCCGTCTGCCATTTCCTCAGTGAGTTCTATGTTCAGTTGTTGACCTTGTTGTTGATCTTCTTGCATAAAATAAGGATTTAACTAATTCAAGGTGCAAAACTAACAAAAAGGACCAAGACTCAATAAAGGGGCTTTCGTTTTTCGTTAAAATTCATAGTTTTGGAGTCATGTCCCGGATTTTAGCCGCAGTTTTTATTTCTGTTTTATTCTTTACCGCTTGTCGTCCTGATACTTATATCCCCAAACCAAGGGGTTATTACCGGGTGGATTTTCCGCAGCATGCTTATCAGCAATTTGATTCGGCGGGTTTCCCGTACAGTTTTGAATACCCGGTATATGCAAAGATCACGCAGGACTCAGCCGATAAAAATCCGTTCTGGATCAATGTGGATTTCCCGACGCTGGGCGGTCGCATTTACCTGAGTTATAAGACCATCTCTACGGCTACGCCCCTCAATAAACTGCTGGAAGACAGCTATGAGCTTTCTTTTTACCACGATAAAAAAGCGGATTATATCAACACGCCGGCTTTTCATAATAAGAATAATGTTTCGGGCCTGCTGTATGATGTAGGTGGCAATGCGGCTTCTGCTTACCAGTTTTTTGCTACCGATTCTACTAAAAACTTTTTGCGCGGTGCGCTTTATTTTAATGTGACGCCGAATGCTGATTCGCTTCGCCCGATCAATGAGTTCCTGAAAAAGGATATCGATCATATGCTGCAGACGCTGAAATTTAAATAAGCTGAAGGCCCGATGCTTGAAGCTCAAGGTTCGTTTGTTTGTAAGCTGAGCGGATTAAAGCATAGGTTACGCGAGATGTCTTCCCCTGGTCGATATGACATGGTTTTATACACTTATTCTCCGTAAACATCGGTGATATCGATTTTCCGGTCTCTAAATGCTAATTCCTTTTTGTACGCCAGTTCAGAATGAACAAAGCTTAAATCCACATCTTTAAATGCTTCTTTTATGAGGCGGTGGTATTTTTTGAATTCCTGCCGTTCTGTTTTGGAATCGAATTTATCGTCGGTTGTAATTTTTATCAGTAAGTTATCAGCGGAAAAATGCAGGATGAAATTGGTATAACACTTTATGGGTTGTTGTTTTGCAAAAATATTGGTGAGTGTGTTGCTTAGATATTTGTTTAACGGGTCTGAGATTGAATCCATATAGGTATCATTATAATGCTTTTGCATTATCTCTTTTCCTTTTTTGCCTTTGAGGCACCTCAAATTAAAGCGATCATCAAAACAATATGAGAGATTAGGCTTTAAACTACTAATAAACGTATCACGCTTACTTCTTAGCCTCAAAACTGAATCAATTTTTTTGATTACAGGACTTAAATTTTGAGTAAACACGGGTAATGTTTGCTCCAATGGATTTTTGTACTGTTTCGAACAGATACACCACGGAGTTACCTTTACGAAACAGAAGTATCTATCAGCATTGATCCATTCCTGATCTTTTATACTGTCGCCAGTTGGAATCAAGTCTACCCGGCGAAGCAATTCATATATTTTTCTTGCGACAAGAGAATCTAAAGACTCCTTAGTAAAAAAATATTTAGATGGCGAATCTATCTTGTGCCCCTTTTTATCCACCGACTTGTAGGTGTACGAAGTAACCACTCCATTAAAAGAAACGCCGTCTTCCGACCAAATATCCACCACATTACCGATCCTATAATACCGGAAGTAAAGGCTATCCTTTGACCGCAGCAGCGACGGCAATTTGAGTTTTTTATCTAATGAAGAAACGCGAAAGCTATCACATGCCGCAGTGCTACAACGCTGCTTCTGTGCTTGTGCATAGCCAAAGAAGGTATACAAACAAAGAAACAAGGCAAGGGTCATTTTAGTATGGAAACTCATCGGTTCAATAATACTTGTTTCAATTGACAATTGGCAATGAACAGTTGACAATTGACAGTAGAGTTACATAATTGCTTATCATTTAGTCAAATGGCGTCGTACGTCGCAATGACGCGATAAACAAAACGACCGGTAGCAAGCCCGGCGCCTTAAGCTTTGTGCTTTTAATGTATCATTGCAAAAATATCCGCGATGATTCCCGCATTCTTAGAGCCGTTTAAGTCCGACATTGAAAAGCACCAGCTTGATACGATAAAAATAAAAGCCACGCCGGTTGCAAACGGCGAAAAACTGCCAATCACACAAAGCAAGTTTCTCGGTCTGCCCTATCTGCCGGCAGGCATGGATTATCCGAAAGGCAAAGATGGAAAGCCGTTGATCATGCTGGCGCAAATCAATTTTGCAGCAGTACCTGCACTCGAAAACTATCCCACTAAAGGCATACTGCAATTATTTGTACATCCTACTAAATGGGATGAGATGAAGGACTATAAAATATTATTTCATGAAGAAGTTGCCGATCATTTTCAAACCGATTTCAGCTTCCTGAAACCAGATCTTTATGAGGATAGCCCGATCGAATGCGAGCACAAGCTGGAATTCAAAAAGGAAATAGAATACGGCAGTGTCTGCGACTTCAGGTTTAATATAGATTTTGGCGGAAAAAACTACGATGATTTCCAGGAAACATTGCCGCAGGCAGAAATGGAAGCGTTGGAAAACCTGTTTTATATCACCGGGCATAAGATTGGCGGATATGCCTCTTTTACCCAAGACGACCCGAGAAGTGCAAATAACCGATCGAAAGATGATGTGTTGCTGCTCCAGATCGATTCGGACCACAAGATCATGTTCGGCGATAGTGGTATTGCGAATGTTTTTATCAATATCGACGATCTGAAAAACAAACGTTTCGACAAGGCATATTTCCACTGGGATTGTTGCTAAACCTGTGCGGATACAGAAACAATAAAGCAAACATTAAACAATGACAGGCATTATCATTGCACTTTTGATTTCCTGGATACTGCTTTGGTTCTGGGATAAAAAAAAACTTTCAGTCCTTGGGCTAAGACCCTCGAAAAGCAGCGTTATCGCTTTTGTTGCAGGGTTCTTACTGGCTGGTGTTGCCTGTAGCATCTATCATATAATGACTGCTGTTTCAGCGGGGAACCAATGGACGCTTCGCCCTGGCTTTACTTTGCCGGCAGCATTGGCCGGCAGCTGGTGGACATTAAAATCCGTATTGTATGAAGAATTTATTTTCAGGGGCGCGTTACTTTATATTGCCATCGAAAAATTAGGTGTTAAAATAGCTTGCCTGCTTTCTGCCGCCTGCTTTGGCATCTATCATTGGTTTTCTTACAATGCTTTCGGCAGCCCTGTTCAAATGATCATCGTTTTTCTTTTCACCGGCTTCTTCGGTTATTCGCTGGCGGTTGCCTTTGCCAGAACAAAATCGCTTTACCTACCTGTTGGCGTGCATTTCGGGTGGAACTTGCTCAACATCGTTGTATTTTCAAATGGCCCTCTCGGGCCGCAATTATTTGCAAAAATGAACACGAACAAACCAGAGGGAATTTTATCGCTGTTCCTGTTTTTATTCCAGGCATTTACCATCCCTTTACTGACACTATGGTACGCAAATCGTCGGACCATTTCTCGTTAGCCTTGCTATGTAGCGCATTGAACGAGTTCATAAACTAGAAAAGTGGATTTATAGATCCTTTTCATTTTACGAAGATTTGAATTCGTTTTTAATCCACCTTTGTGCAGACAACCGAAACAATAAACTTTAAAACCACCAACATGGAAAGCAAGACAAATCCAACCACAATCAAAAATGTTGTACTGGTGCATGGCGCATTCGCAGATGGCTCGGGGTACAAAGGAATTTATGAAAATCTCACCCGGCAAGGGTTTAACGTTACCGTCGTACAAAATCCGCTAACTTCCTTGCAAGATGATGTAAAAGCAACCCATACGGTACTGGATACCCAGGATGGCCCGGCAATCCTGGCGGGTCATTCCTGGGGCGGCACTGTAATCACAGAAGCGGGCAACCATCCAAATGTAGCCGGGCTGGTGTACATAGCAGCCTTTCAGCCCGACGACAACGAATCTACACTGCAATGGTTTCAGACTGCACCACCGGCGCCGGAAAACGGCATATTGCCGCCAGACGCAAAAGGTATTGTGTACTACGACAAAACAAAATATCATGCGGGATTTTGTGCAGACCTGACCAAAGAACAGGCGGATTTTATGCATGCTTCGCAAGGTGCATTTTACGGCGACTGCTTTATAACACCTGTCAGCAAAGCGGCCTGGAGAAACAAACCGGCTTTCGGCGTGATTGCTAGCGACGATAAAAGCATTAATCCCGACATTCAGCGCAATATGTACCAACGCTCCAATACCAAAACGAAAGAAATAAAAGGCAGCCATGTCATCCATATTTCGCAGGCGCAGGAAGTAGCCGATTTTATTGCGGCAGCGGCACGCGAAGTATCCAACCAATAAAATCGACAATCTACAGGAACGCCTCGTTTGCGATTTGCAGGCGAGGCGTTTTCTTTTATTTTTCAAATATTTTTTTGCGCAACCAAATGATTGCATATATTTGCAACTGAACGGTTGCTTAAAGTATGAATGATGCGTAGAGATATTTTTCAGGCAATAGCCGATCCGACCCGAAGAGCTATTATTGCTTTGATTGCTGTGCAGGCGATGACACCTAATGCAATTGCCGAACATTTTGACTGTAGCAGGCAGGCTGTATCAAAACATTTGCAGATCCTGACGGAATGTGCTCTTGTAAAACAGGAACAGAACGGAAGGGAAATTTACTACCAGCTTGAGGTTGAGAAAATGAAGGAAGTGGACAAATGGCTGGAACAGTTTCGCAAAATCTGGGAAACAAAATTTAACCAGCTCGATGAACTATTACTAAAACTCAAAAAAAACCAATAATGAAACTACAATTCGATTTTCTCGTAGACAAAGAACACAACACGCTTACCATTAAACGTGAATTTGCAGCAGGTCGCCAACTGGTTTGGGATGCTTATACCAAAAGCGAATTGCTGGATCAATGGTTTGCACCGAAGCCGCTTAGCACCAAAACCAAATCGATGGATTTCAGAGATGGTGGTCATTGGATCTATGCCATGGTAGAACCAAACGGAACCGAATACTGGGCGCGCCTGGATTACGTTAAGATCAACCCGATCGATAGCTACCTGGCGATGGATGCCTTTGCAGACTCGGAAGGGAATATTAATCCCGATTTGCCACGCGCAGAATGGACTGTAAGTTTTCACGATAAAAATGACCATTCGTTGGTGGAAACGGTAGTTACCTACAATTCACTGAATGACCTGGAAACAGTGATACAGATGGGAATGAAGGAAGGTTTAACTTCAACACTCGAAAGATTAGACGATCTTTTGCTTACCCTCACTAAATAATTACTGCATAAAAAACTGCTGAAACTATGAAAAACAAAGTGCTGTTTGTATTATGCCTGCTCACCGGGCTCATGTTTGTCAATGCCGGCCTCGACAAGTTTTTCCACTACATGCCGATGCCGAAGGATATACCGGAAAAGGCCATGAAAGCGGGAATGGCCATGATGGAAATCGGTTGGTTGATGCCATTGATCGCTACGATAGAGTTGCTTGGCGGTTTACTGCTGATCTTTCCGAAAACCAGGGCGCTGGGCGCTATCGTTATCCTTCCGGTACTGACAGGTATTGTACTGTCCAATATCACAACCACACCGGGTGGCTTAGCGGTCGCGTTGCCAATCGCCGCTATCGTGCTCTGGGTCATCATAGACAACCGGAGAAAATATCTTCCGATGATAAACGGCTAACGCATCCCGTTTCCTAAAGAGGACTTCATCTCAAGTTATATACCAGTCGGACGACTCTAAGTCGTCTGACTGGTTGTATTAATACCCTATCTGCATTTCGGCCTATCAACTTGTACACCTAACTTTGAGCCATGAATATTGAGATCTGGTCGGTTGGTAAGGAAAATGAACCTTTCATTGAAGACGGGCTGCGTTATTATTTTCAGAAAACAAAACCGTACAATCCGGTAGCGCTGGTGCTCCTGCAAATGCCCAAAAAGGCAGCCACTACCGATATAGAGCGTACTAAACTAGCAGAAGAAGAAATGATTCTTAAAAAACTGCAGCCACATCATTATCTCATATTATTGGACGAAAGAGGGAAACAGCTCAATTCCATTCAGTGGTCGCAGCAATTTCAGCAACTCATGAACCAGGGCACGAAAACGCTGGTGTTGCTGATCGGCGGCGCTTTTGGTGTAACGGAAAATGTACGGAAAGCTGCAAAGCAATGCTGGTCGTTGTCTCCGTTGGTATTTCCACACCAAATGGTGCGACTGATCCTGGCGGAACAAGTGTACCGTTCCTTCAGCATTTTAAACAATTCTCCTTATCATCATTCATAAACGCTATTTTCACGGAAGAATTCTTATCGACTACAATGCATTTCGGCACATATACTATCCTGATCGTAATTATCACCGTTATCATTTCTATACGGGCTTTTAGTGACACCAATCTGATGAACAAACTTATTCTCTGGCCACGTCGTATGGACCGGCCATCAGAATATTACCGCCTGCTTTCTTCCGGCTTCATTCATGCCGACGGCTTGCATTTGTTCTTCAATATGTTTACGCTGTTTTGTATCGGGTCTGCGGTAGAAACTGAATTCGCCTACTATTCCAGTCATGTCTTGTACCTGGTGCTTTACCTCGCGGGGATCATAGTGGCTTCACTACCCTCGTTCTTTAAGAATAGAAACAACGGCTATTACCGTTCATTAGGTGCTTCCGGTGGCGTTGCAGCGGTTTTGTTTTCCTCGGTTTATTTTTCGCCCTGGGCGCCACTGCTTATCTGGTTCATCAAAATGCCCAGCATCGTTTTCGCATTGATCTATCTTGGCTATTCCATGTATATGTCGCGCAAAGGCGGCGGGTATATTAATCACGACGCGCACTTCTGGGGGGCGGTATTCGGTATTGTATTTACCTGGTTCATCGATCCGTCGCACGGACAATTATTCCTGGAACAGATATCGCACCCAAGCTGGTAGTACTAATGGTTGATTTTTCGATTCCAGATTTTAGCATCCCAGATCAATCAAAGATGCCGCCATTCCAGCTTCAGCACATGCTGTGTATCGGGCTTTAGTTTAAAACGTTCGTCCAACCGCATGCCGGCTACCCAAACGATCCGATCACCGGAAACGAGTACCCATGCCCGCTCCTTTTCGTGTATAGCTAATTTTTGTTCGATAAAAAACTTGCTGATTTTCTTCTTTTTCATACCCATGCCAAACGGATAGAAATAATCACCGGTCTTCCATTTACGTAATACCAGCGGAAATTCCATTTTACCGAAATCAACACAGGCGATATTTTTATCGGTTGGTATCACATCCAGGCTGGTATGTGTAGACAAATGCAGGCTGGCATCCGCGGTATGCACCACTCCCGGCGCCCCTTCGATTAAAATCAGATCTGCAGATGCTTCCGCTTGCTCGGTGAGGACTAAGAAATCGCGGTGACGAATTACCCGGTGTGTTGCAGAATTTATATAATGCCCGCTTTCAGCTGCCAGCAATTGTAATAGCTGCGGTATTTGCGCCGGGCTGAATCCGTATGGGTGAAACAATTCATAAACGATTGTTTCAAGGGCCTCCTGCTGACGCAATTTTTTTATGGGCACATACCAATCTCTGCCCCTCTGCATCATCAGTTTCTTTTTTTCTTTTTCTACCTGCTTGCGATACAATATCTCGGCTTGTGCAAACCGGGCAATACTTTCATTAACCTGTTGCACTACGTTCGGAATACGTTCGGCTACAGCCGGAATAATATGGTTGCGGATTGCATTTCGGAGATACACATCTGTCTCGTTGGAAGCGTCTTCCCGAAACGGGACTGCATGCGCTGCCGCGTACGCACGGATTTCCTCTTTCGTAGCAAACAATAAAGGCCGGATCACACGGCTGTTTTGTACCCGAATACCATGTAGTCCGCTAATACCGGTTCCTTTAAAAAGATTCATCAGCACGGTTTCCACATTGTCATTGGCATGATGTGCGGTAGCTACAAAATGATATTCGTAGGTAGTACGAAGATTATCCAGCCATTCATAGCGCAATACCCTTGCTGCTTCCTGTGTACCCATTTTCCATTCTTCTTTCACTTTCTTCGTATCAAAACGTACCTGGAAAAATGGAATGTCATATTGTTTTGCCCAGCCCATCACCAATTGTTCGTCGAGTTCGGAAGCTTCATCGCGAAGTTGATAATTGCAATGCGCCATACCGAATTTGATTGCGGAACGACGCAGCAAATCAGCCAGCACCATAGAATCCACGCCGCCGCTTACGGCAAGCAATATTTGCACGTCCGCGCCGGACCATTGTTGGCGTTTCCAGTTTTCCCCGAATAATTGTAACAGATCTTTGGTCATTTCTTAATAAGCTAAATCTTCGTAAGCACCCTGCAATTCATTGTACGTATGCATATCGCCGGCTTGTCTGGCGGCCTGCATGCCTTTTTCATAGATCGCAATTGCCTCTTGCGTAGCTGCCATGCGCTCCAGGAGCTTACCTAAATGATAATAAGTAGCTATATAAGCCGGATCATGTTGCAGGTTCTTTTCAAAAAGCAGTTTTGCCTCCACCTCATCGCCCAGCTTTACATATTCCAGCGCCAGTGCATGGTTCAGAAAACAATCGTTTGGCGATGCTGCGAGAAAAGCTTTCAGCTTCTCGATACGTTCGTTCATAAATTCCCGTTAGTCGGTGTAAAAATAAGAAGCCCGTTCATGCCTTTCAAGAAAATCGGCAGAACGGGCCTCAGAAATATTTTACTGATCGATTTATTTAGTAATCATCAGACGTGTTTGCAGTTTATTACTACCAGCGTTTTCATCAACAAAAACAACGGTATAAAGACCATTGGAAAGCATTGACGTGTTCAGCACTTCGTGGTTAGAGCGGCAAGATTGTTCGATAACCGTTCTGCCCAGTGCATCAACCACACGCAGCATACCATTTACATTCGACAGCCCGTTGATGCTAATGTTCACCGCATTGCTAGCCGGGTTAGGATATGCTTCCATTGATACGCCAATGTTTGCGATCTGAGGAACACCGGTAGGAGTACCTTGAACAACAGTGAAGTACTGAACCAGACCACAGCCAAAATCTTGTCTGTAACCGCCGGTATAAACAGTGCCGTTCAACGGAATAGTAGCCGTTACACCGGGTTGTCTGATCGTAAGGCCACCTGCAGTCACCTGGCCACCATATGCCCACCAGTAAAGACCATCGCAGTTTACGTCAACCAGTTGCAGTCTGTAAGTACCACCTGCCACCAGAGATACAGTGTCGGAATAAGTAGTGCTACAATTAGTATTATTGCGGGTAGCAACCGTATTGCCGCTCATATCAGTCAGCGTCCAGCTTACGTCTGCAGGATCTGTTGTAGAACCCAAAGTACCGTTGGCCGTTTCGTTGTTTGTTTTCAGTTCCACTACAAATTTGTTTGGCCATTTTGGTGCAGACACAAAGCTGGTGCGCATGGTATCGTTGGTCTGGTCGTTATCTGTTTGTCCGTTTACAGACGCAACATTCACTACGAACGGATATATGCCGCTGGCGCCGTTGAGTGACAAATTCTGAATAGAAGCAGGGATCGGCAGTGTGAGGATAGAATCAGTCATAGCTGGCAGATTACCCGTCCAGGTGTATTGCGTTTTGGCTGAGTCTTTCACACCATAATTGAATGCGATAGACGTAATGGCAGTACTGCCGGCATTATGTACTTTGATCACCGGAATGGTGGAAGGATTTTCGCGGAAATAACCTTCATAATTAGTCGGAGCAATAACATCTTCGATAGACAGATCCAGCGTGTGGTTCATAGAACCGTAGTAAAACGCTGCTGCGGTATTTGTGTAAGAACCAAAGTTGTGGTGCGTACCGTTGGTATAATTGTTGAACGCGAAATCGATATCTACGGTGTATGGTGTGCTCGCTGTTACGCCTGGCAGTTTGTGCACGTTGGTATGAATAAATTCACCCGGACACCAGTTAGCACGATCATAGATCCAGGTACCTCCCTGCGGATACAATTCGTTTGAGCCGCAAGTCGGACGCCAGATAGCTGTCTGAGCAACCTGCGCACTGTTTACCAGCACGCGGTAGTTCTGACTATAGAACTCACAACAGTTTTGCGTACTGTCTGCACCGTGACCGGTTACGTTGTACTTCATTTCCGCAGAAACGGTACCGGCCGGCGGTGTTTTTGTTTTTTGTGTAATATGATTATCGATCGGGTCGTTTGGATTACCGTAGTTGTAGCTGCCATCATACAGTTTATCTATACCCAGTACATTTCTCTCAGGCGTACCCTCGATAAATGCAAACTTGATATTAGCCGTAAAACCCCAGGAATAGCCTGAATAGAACATACGCACGGTAGCGCTGTTTTTCAGTACCGGATAAAAATCGGTTACGTCAAAAATATAACGATGACTCCAGGTAGCCGGGAAACGCCATACGCCAGAAGTTGCGTAAGGAGTAATCAGGCGGCCCAGTTCAAGCGTGTCGCCAGCTGGCGTCATGATATAATTCTGAACCGTATAATCCCATTGGTGGCAATACTGAGAACCTGGCGCACAGGTAGTCTCGCCCAATGTGTAAATCATGTAAATTTTGCGGTAGCTCGTTGTTCCGTTAGGGAAAGTAATGGTGGTATCATACTTGCCGTAGTGCGTAATACTGTCTAGCTTTTGTGCTTGCACCCAGGTAGTATCGCCCGGGCTCGCTTTTGCGGAGAAGAAACCGGCAAAGGCTGCCAGTAAGAGGTAAAGATGTTTCTTCATTTAGTTATTGTGTTATGTTTTGATTAAACGTTGGTAAAGATAAAAATTTCAAACTTTTAATGTATAAATGATATCTATTGATTTAGGCTGCTATTAAAACCGTACCTTTGCACACTTAAATTTTATGTATGTCGGGATTTACCGTAGCGATAGTAGGAAGGCCAAACGTAGGAAAATCAACACTTTTTAACCGTTTACTGGAGCAGAGAAAAGCAATTGTTGACGACGTCAGCGGGGTAACCCGTGACCGCCAGTACGGCGTTGCGGAATGGACCGGCAAAAAATTTAACCTGATTGATACCGGCGGTTTCGTCGCTAACTCCGATGATGTTTTTGAACGCGAGATCCGCAAACAAGTAAAAATTGCCCTCGACGAGGCCAATTTGCTATTATTTGTATGCGATACCGTCACCGGCATTACCGATCAGGACGAGGAAATGGCGCATTTGCTGCGCCGTTCCGACAAGCCTGTTTTACTGGTGGTCAACAAAGTAGACAATGCAGAGCGTGCACTCGATGCCACCGAATTTTATTCACTCGGTTTTGATGAAACCTATTTCCTCTCCTCTATTTCCGGCAGCGGAACCGGAGAATTGCTCGATAAAGTAGTAGAACACATTCCGGTTGAAGAAGTAGAACTAGACGAGAATGGCGACGAGATTGAAGCGAACACCGAAGAGGCGCCGGCTTTGCCGAAATTCGCTATCATCGGGCAGCCAAATGCGGGTAAGTCTACCCTGCTCAATGCCCTGATCGGCGAAGAAAGAACCATTGTTTCCAATGTTCCGGGCACTACCCGCGACACTATTCATACGCATTACAAGCAATTCGGCAAGGAGTTTGTGTTAATCGACACTGCCGGCTTACGCAAAAAGAAAAATGTACACGAAGACCTGGAATTTTATTCAGTGATCCGAGCCATCCGCGCTATGGATGAGGCAGATGTATGTATCCAGCTCATCGATGCGGAAAAAGGCATAACCGCACAAGATGTAAGCATTTTCTCGCTTGCTACACGTAAAGGAAAAGGCATCGTACTACTGATCAATAAATGGGATTTGGTTGAAAAAGAAACCAACACAGCCCGCGACTACGAAAAAGAAATCAAGCAAAAAATAGCACCGTTTACCGACGTACCGGTGATCTTTATCTCTGCGCAAGAAAAGCAGCGTATCTTCCAGGCTATGGAAAAAGCGCTGGAGGTATATGCCAATCGTTCCCGCAAAATCCCTACTTCTCAGCTCAATGAAATAATGCTGAAGGAAATAGAACGCTTTGCGCCGCCAATGACGCGTGGCTATTCTGTAAAGATCAAATTTGTGATGCAATTGCCTACGGTGGTACCATCGTTTGCATTTTTTGCCAACTATCCTGAAGCAATTAAAGATCCGTATAAAAACTTCCTGGAGAATAAATTGCGCAGCCACTACAACTTTAACGGCGTGCCAATACGTATCTTCTTCCGTAAAAAGTAACCGGATAATTTCCAGTAACTTTAAGTAAAACCGACGCGGGCGATGCTCGTAAAAAAGTTTTAAGGGATTATATTATTGCATACGAAGAAATAGAAAACGGCATGCTGATATGATCTGTCTGGGACACGAGACAGGATCCGGAAAATTTGAAAAGCAGATTAAGTGAAAAGTAAAACACTCAAAAAAGACAAAGTAAACATCATTACCCTGGGTTGTTCCAAAAACCTGGTGGATAGTGAAGTATTAAGCGGTCAGCTCAATGCCAACGGCATTAAAGTCGTACACGAAAACGAAAAGCTGAATCACAATATCGTGGTGGTGAACACTTGTGGCTTTATCGATAAAGCAAAAGAAGAAAGCATCAATACGATCCTGGAGCAGGTAGAGCTGAAACGTGAAGGCCGTCTGGACAAAGTCTACGTAACCGGCTGCCTTAGCGAGCGTTATCGCCACGATCTGCTCCATGAAATTCCGGAAGTAGACGCCTGGTTCGGCACGATGGAATTGCCGCTGATCCTGAAACAATTTAATGCAGACTATAAGCAGGAACTGATCGGAGAACGCCTTTTGGCAACGCCGAAGCATTATGCTTATCTCAAAATATCGGAAGGTTGTAACCGCACCTGTGCGTTTTGCGCTATTCCGCTGATGCGCGGCAACCACGTTTCCAAGACCATTGAAGAAGTAGTCAACGAAGCCAAAAAACTGGTGTCGATGGGCGTGAAAGAAATCATGCTGATTGCCCAGGAACTGACTTACTATGGTTTGGACATTTATAAAAAACGTGCGTTAGGCGACCTGATGAAACATCTTTCGGATGTGCCGGGCCTGCAATGGATACGTTTGCACTATGCCTATCCTTCCAAATTCCCGCTCGATATACTGGATGTAATGCGGGAGCGCGACAATATCTGTAATTACCTCGATATGCCGCTTCAGCACATTTCCAACAATATGCTGAAGGCAATGAAACGCCAGATGGACAAGCAGGAAATTTACGACCTGATCGGGTCTATCCGCGAAAAAGTCCCGGGTATTTGCCTCCGTACTACGTTGATCACCGGCTTCCCTGGCGAAACAAGAGACGATGTGGAAGAGCTGAAGTCGTTCCTGGAAGATGTCCGCCTCGATCGCGTAGGTATCTTCACTTATTCCCATGAAGAAAATACTTCTGCTTACGAATTGGAAGATCTGATTCCTGCAGAAGAGAAAGAAGCACGTGCACAGGAAATCATGGAAGTACAACAGGAAATTTCGTACGAGAAAAACCAGGAGAAAATAGGCCAAACGTTCAAAGTGCTCGTTGATAAAAAAGAAGCAGGCCGCTACCTCGGCCGTACAGAGTTTGACAGTGTGGAAGTTGACAATGAAGTCGTAATCAGCAGCAACACCGAATTACCAATTGGCGATTTCGTAAACGTAAAAATAGCTAAAGCTTACGATTATGATCTGGAAGGCGAAGTAGTTGCCTAAAGACACTTAATGGTTTTAAAGATAGCAGACGTTGCCGCAAGATTTGCGGCAACGTCTTTTTATTGGTCGGTATTGTTCACACAGTTTTAGCGTAGCTTACCCGCAATAAAAAGGCGATTGTCCCTTTCGAGACAACCGCCTTCTATTCCTTCGCCCTCAAATATGAGTGAGAAAATTATTTAATGCCGAGTTTCGCTTTTACCAAAGGCAGGATATTGTCTGTTTCTTTAGCATACAGCAGTGAACCTGCAGAAGCGTCAAATACATAATCGTAACCTTTTTCTTTCGCTACTTCTTTGATCGCTTTGTCGGCTTTTTCCAACAGTGGCTTGTACAGCTCCTGGCGTTTGTTTGCAACCTTTTCCTGGGCACTTTCATTAGTAGACTGCATTCTTTCCTGCAGCTGTTGAATTTCTTTATACTTCACTTCTTTCACAGCATCGGTCATTGTTTTTTCGTTTGCCTGAAAGTCCTGTACTTTTTTGTCATACTCTTTAGACATTGCATCGAGCTGATCCTGGAAAGATTTTGCATAAACTTTCAGTGCAGTATCTGCCTTGCTAACGTCTGGCATCATGGACAGCAATTCCTGAGAATTCACATAACCGAATTTAGTCGCTTGAGCTTTCAGGGTAGTTGCTCCGAACATTAAGCCGATAGCGAGAAACAATACAAACTTTTTCATTTTTTAGATTGGTGCGCTTTTTAATCTTTTGAAGTGCGAAATTATGATTGCTGTTGCAAATTAAATGCCATTATTTGTTTATTCCAAGTAATTTTAACACATCGTCGCTACGATCCAGCTTCGGATCGGCATAAAACAGTGTCACACCACCCGCTTTATCCAGCACCATATCATAGCCTTTATTGCTGGCCATTTTCTGTACGGCATTATATACACGGTCCTGAATTGGCTTTACCAGCTCCTGGCGTTTCTTGAATAAATCTCCTTCGTAACCGAAGTGCTGCTTTTGCAGATCTTTAGCCGCCTTCTCTTTTTCCACGATTTCATCCTCCCGTTTTTTACGGACATCGTCGCTCAACATCGCGCGTTCGGCCTGGTAAGACTTGTACATACGGTCCACTTCGGCCATACGCGTATCGATCTCCGTCTGCCATTGTTTCGACATTTGGTCGAGGCGGGTTTGAGCATCTTTATAGTCTACAAGCTTCTCCAAAATATACTTAGAATCAATGATGCAATAGCGTTGTGCCTGAGCTGCCAGCGTTGTACCAAACACAAACAAAATGCCGAGAATTATTTTTTTCATATGTTGATATTTTTAAGCGTTCAGCAAATAATTTTAACAAATTCATTATTCAGGTTCAAAGCCAAGCATGAACGTGAATTTAGACATGTCTTTGAAACTTGTAATACCATTTGCAGGATCGTAACGGTCGAAACCGACACCATAGTCCAGCCCCAGCAAACCAAACATCGGTAAGAAGATACGAATACCGACACCTGCGTCACGGTTTAACCTAAACGGATTGTACTGTTTAAAATTGTCCCAGGCATTTGCTGCATCCACAAACATCAGACCATAGATTGTAGATGTAGGACTGAGCGAGAATGGATAGCGAACCTCTGCAACGAATTTATTGAAGATGGTTGCATTTTGTGCATACACTTCGTACCCACGTTGTGAAATGATGTCTTTACCTACGAAATAAGAATAACCGGAAAGACCGTCACCACCGAGCTGGAAACGTTCAAACGGCGAGAAACCGAGTGCCTGATCGTAGTAACCCATAAAGCCCATTTTAGTAGAGAGTTTGAATACGAGGTTACCGGCGATTTTCTGATACCAGTCTGCAGTGAATTTATATTTGTGGTACTCCACCCATTTATATTTCTCTGCCGAAGTTTCGTTCGCATAGTCTTTGTTTTGGAAAGCGCTGTATGGCGGCGTAAACTGGAATGTAAAGCTGATGTTGGAACCACTACGCGGATACAAAGGCTGATCAACAGAATAACGTGCTAATACGATTTTCGCGTAAAGGTTATTACTGTAACCATTGTTGAAATCATTTACCAGCGCATAATTTTTCAGATAATAGTTCTGATAGTTCAGGCCATAAGTCAGTACGAAGTTATCATCCGGCCATTTCAGACGCTTACTGAGCGAGATACCACCGCCCACGGTACGAATGAACGAAAGGTTCGGATCGGAACCATAAGAAGAACCGGAGTATTTACTATAAACAAAACTCGTTGTAAGCGCATTCGGCTTTTTACCGCCCAGCCAAGGCTCTGTGAATGAAGTATTAAACGAGTTGTAATAAGCACCGTTTGAAGAAAAGTTAATGGAAAACTTCTGTCCGTCGCCCACTGGAAGCGGATCCCAGTATTTGGGTTTGAAGATATTGCGGATGGAGAAGTTATTAAACACCACACCGATGTTACCGTAGAATTTCACACCACCACCGAAACCGGCAGAAAGCTGCAACTGGTCACTTGATTTTTCAGCAACCGTATATTCAATATCCACTGTTCCGTCTTCCGGATGCGGCTTCGGTTGAATACCTATTTTCTCCTGATCGAAGAAGCCAAGGTTGGCAATCTCACGCTGAGAACGGATCAGATCGGAGCGTTTAAATTTATTGCCCGGCAAGGTACGCAGTTCGCGACGAATAACGTGTTCGTTGGTGCGGTCGTTACCCGCGATCGTTATATTACGGATCGTAGCCTGCTGACCTTCGGTGATGCGCATTTCATAATTAATGGTATCGCCTACAACGGAGGTTTCTACCGCGTCTACATTAAAGAACAGGTAGCCATCGTCCATATACAGGCTGCTCACATCTTCACCGCCTTCAGGACTCAATTGCTTACCCAAACGCGTGTCTAACAGATCCTGGTTATATACGTCGCCTTTTTTGATACCAAGAATCGCCGTCAGCTCTTCATCTTTATATTTGGTATTTCCTTTCCATTTTATGTCGCCGAAATAATAACGATGACCTTCTTTTACCTTAATATTAATATTAAGGTTGCCGTTGGCTACCGTGTAGATCGTATCGTCTTCAATCACCGCATCACGATAACCGAGCGAATTGTAATAGGTAATGAGTGCCTGTTTGTCGTCTTCATATTTCGACTGGTTGAATTTCGAAGCAGAGAAAAAATTCGGACGGAAATAAGGATTCAGTGCCTCCAGTGTTTTAGAGATCGAGAGGAAGCCGAAGTTTTTTACATATTTATCGAATGAACGCTTCGTACTGTCATCATAGACGTTGATCGCATCAGCCGGGTGTACCGACAGGCGGGCCATTTGCTTGGAAGACTTCAGTGCACGTTTCAGACGCGCTTCCGAAGCATTTTCGTTACCGGAAATGCTTACATTATTAATATGTGTTTTACTGCCTTTATCGATATCAAAGGTTACTATTACAGAGTTTACGCTAAATGAATCCGGGCGCTCTGTCACTCTTACTTTGATGTTACCGTAGCCTTTTTCTGCGTAAAATTTACGGATACGTTCTACCGCTTCTTTTTTCACCCCGTCGGTAATCACACGCGCACGTACCAGGTTGATCTTATCTTTCAGCTCTGTTGCTTCCCCTTTGCGAATGCCTTTAAAGTTGTAACGGCTCAGCTTCGGGCGTTCTTCCACTATAATATTAAGGAACACTTTATCACCGACATATTTAGTGATATCAATGTGTACGTTTGCAAACAGCTCCTGTTTCCAAAGGTTACGGATAGCTTTAGCAATGCCGTCATCATTCGGTAAATGCACTTTCTGGCCTACGGTAAGGCCGGTTACTGCCAGCAACAGATCTTCGTCGAGATATTTAGCGCCGGTTACCGTAATACCACCGATTTCGTATTCCTGTGGTTTTGACGGCGTAGCGGCTCCACTACTACCTGACTGGTAACGACCCAATGAAGGACGGCTACTGCTATCGCGGCCTATCTGAGCCTTTGCGGTAGCAGCCATCATCATCAGGCAACCAAAAATAACATAGCAAAAATGCTGTGTGAATTTATACATGCTGGGGAGTGTTCGTTTGGATTTGTTCGCTGGTTTTTCCGAAGCGGCGTTCTCTTTGCTGATAATTAAGAAGCGCTTCATATAAATGTTGTTTACGGAATGCCGGCCAGTGTACCGGGCTAAAGTAGAGTTCGGCATAAGCCAGCTGATACAGCAGGAAATTGCTGATACGGTGCTCTCCGCTGGTACGTATCATTAATTCCGGATCAGGAAAAGCAGCCGTGTTCAGGTATTGGTGGAACAGGCTGTCATTGATATCTTCTGGTTTGATTTTTCCTGCCACAGCGTCTATTGCTATTTTGCGGGCAGCCTCTGTGATTTCCCACTGAGAACTGTAACTAAGCGCCAGAATAAGATTAAGCCCCGTATTCATTGCGGTAATCTCTTTGGCTTCGTTGAGTTCTTTCTGACAAATTTCCGGCAGACTTTCAAAGTCGCCGATCACATGCAGTCGAACATTATTTTGTTTTAATTCGTCAACTTCTTTACGAATCGTATTAACCAGCAGCTCCATTAAAGCGTTTACTTCTTCTTTGGGACGATTCCAGTTTTCGGTGGAAAAGGCGTATAGCGTCAGGTAAGGGATGCCCAGTTCCGCACAGGTATTTACCATTTCGCGCACACTCAGAACACCTTCATGGTGGCCGTAAACGCGGTCTTCTCCGCGCTCTTTTGCCCAACGGCCATTACCGTCCATAATGACGGCTATGTGCTTTGGCAATTTATTTCGGTCGATGGCTTGTAAAACCTCCATATCTGTGATAACACTCTTTTTATAAAGGGTGTGCGAAGGTACAAAAATAGATGCTTGCTCCATGTATCAAAATAGCGGTTTATAGTTTAACGCCACTTTAACGGTGCCAAATCGCTGAAAATCTGCGTTGGACGCGCATTCTGCAGGCCAGGACTACATTTAAAAAAAGACCTTATGTGCCTTCGCAAAAATGTTCATAGTTTATTGTTTCGGGGATTTCGTAATTTATTTATTATTTCGCCCCAGTATGGTTACCAATCTAAGCAGTCAACATTCCGTTCTTAATGAATGGGTACGTGAAATTCGCGATATCTCGGTTCAAAACGACCGGATGCGGTTCAGAAGAAATATGGAACGAATCGGCGAAATCAGCGCCTACGAAATCAGCAAACTGCTACCGTACAGAGAAGTAACCATACAAACACCAATGGGCGAAGCGCCTTGCATGGAACTGGAAGCTCAGCCGATCCTGGCCACCATTCTCCGGGCCGGACTACCGCTTCATGAAGGTTTATTACATTTCTTTGACCGGGCCGATTGCGCTTTTATCGCCGCTTACCGGAAACATCACCGGGACGGTTCTTTTGAAATTGAACAGAATTACATGACCTGCCCGGATATTGCCGGCCGGCCGCTCATCATTGCGGATCCGATGCTTGCTACCGGATCTTCGCTGGTACTGGCGATCGAGACATTGCTGGAAAATGGCAGACCGTCGCAAATTCACGTGGTCACGGCCATTGCATGTACCGTCGGTATAGAATATGTAAAACGCCGTTTTCCGCAAGTACATGTATGGGCCGGCGACGTCGATGACGAGCTTACAGCCAAAGGATATATTGTTCCGGGCCTCGGCGACGCAGGCGATCTTTCCTACGGCAATAAACGTCAATCATAACCCAACCAAAATATTATAAGCCGCCGTCTTGCATAGTAATAATTTTTACCTTATTTTGGCTTGCAGAAACTTAGTTTAACCATTTCATAAAATTTCCCAGATGAAGAAAATACTACTCGGAGTTGGCGTTGCTATGATGACCGTAGGCGCTCTTAAAGCTCAGGATGTGCACTTCACTCAATATTTTGCATCACCCCTTACGCTTAACCCTGCATTAACTGGTCTCACTCAGGGAGATGTACGTCTTGCAGCAAACTACCGGGCGCAGTGGATGTCTGTTAATTCAACTCCTTATATGACCGGAACCGTTTCTTATGATATGGCTACCTTAAAAGGAAAATTACCGGAAGGCGATGCATTGGGAATTGGTATCTTAGGTCTTTACGATCGCTCTGGCAAGGGTGCGCTCACCAACACTACCGTTGGTTTGTCTGTAGCTTACCATAAATCGTTGGGCGCAGAAAAGAAACACACGATCTCTTTGGGTGTTCAGGGCTACCTGGTTCAGAAATCAATCGATTTCAGCAAAGTAAAATTCGAAGACCAGTTTAACGCGGCTACCGGTTATGATGATATGCCAACCGGCGAAACCTTTGCTAATAAAGATCTTACTTACCCAGACTTTAACGTGGGTTTGATGTACACAGGCCGTCTGAACGAGCACGCGACTATGTATGCAGGGCTCTCCGTTTACCACCTGACGCAACCGGTTGAAACATTTATGAGCGGCAGTCAGAAAATTGCCAGCCGTATCTCTACTTATCTCGGTGGTTCATTTGACCTGAATGAAAATATGGTATTGTATGCAAGCGGTCTCTACCAGTCTCAGGCTAAAGCATGGGAAGCACTCATCGGTGGCGCCGCAGGTTTCGTACTGAATCCTGGCCATGATATGGAATACCAAAAAAATACTGTTTTCTACCTCGGTGCATGGTATCGCTACGGTGATGCACTTTGTCCTTACGTAGGTTTCGAATGGTCAAAAATGCAACTGGGTTTCAGTTATGATGCCAATATCTCTAAATTTACTGCGGCTACCAGCGGCGTAGGTGCTTACGAAATTTCCCTGATCTTCAACGGAAACATCAACAAGCGCGGCCCTCAGCCAAATTATAACTTTGCTTGTCCTAAGTTCTAATACAGCTTCAACAAAACTTTTCGAAGTGCCAGAATCATACTCTGGCACTTTTTTTGTGTACAAATTGCCGCATAAATACGTTTAATGATCCTGAAACAACGATGCTTCTTATTGGCCTGCGGCATATTCCTGCTTGCCTCCTGCAAATACGTACATAAAGCCAAAACGCCCAGTGCCGCCACTATTAAAGGACACTGGGTGAATATGACGCTGATTGAACAAATCAAGGATTCTGCAGGTACGAAAACCGATATAGACTGGTTGTATGCAGAAATGATCTTTAACGGCAAGGATTCTGTGGCGGTCGACAACGGATTTGAAAACCCGTACAAATTACCTTACATACACCTGTCCCAAAATCGTTTCCGTATTCGCTACGCCGCAGACCGTAAAGACCTGGACATTTATTTTACCGTAGATTCTAACCGGCTTTCTATTACGGATTCTTCCGGGAAGAATAAAATTCCGCTGCATTTCATGCAGGTCAATGCCGACACCACATCCAGGCCCGCTTTTCCGCAAGCAGCGAACGCAGCCGTTATAGCCGGTAATTATATTGTTTATAAAGGAGACAAACCGACCGAAGAAAAGATGAGCTTTGGTATCGACGGATCGATCAAGGGGTCGCAGGATTTTGTTGGTTACGCACTTTGTTATTCGGGCGATTGCCTGGAAGAGTCGTCTGACATGACGCAAACCACCCTGCTCTATCTCAAATCCGGACCGGAAAAATTGCTGAAAGGTGCGCCAGACACCGATATCTATGTTTGGAAAAAAGATTATAAAAACAAGCGTCTCTCTATCTACCAGCTCGCGCCACCGATACCTGATATCCAGGGCGACCGGAAGACAAAAGAAAAAATTCTGGAATTAGGCTGGTAGTTGCAATCCTTTCCCTTTACTGACGTATCTATTATCCTTGATGTAAAACCGGTATGGCAAATACGCGTCCTCTTTGGCGTAAGCCACTCCTACCCTTGTATCTGCCACAATCTGGCTCTTGGGAATTTTAATACCGCGGTCCTCGATATACAATAACGATGATTGGCTGCTGAGATCGAGTCCGGTGTCTTTGGTATAAATCGCCAATGCCTCACTCAATGCCCCCGGCCCCGCGGTAAGCGCAGGCGTTAGCTTTTCTTTACGACGTCGTTCCAGCATAATATCAATACCATCTACAGGCTCTATAGCCCGCACCAACACTGCATGCGGCACCTCTGCTTCATTGGTCACTACATTAAAAAGATGGTGAATTCCATAACACAGGTACACATAAGCTCTGCCGCCAGCTCCGTACATGATCTCGGTCCGCGTGGTGCGTCGATTACCAAATGCGTGAGAAGCCTTATCGGTCGCGCCTGCATAGGCCTCTGTCTCCACGATCATCCCCGAGGTGTATTGGTCATGATGGTTGGTGACAAGAAATTTGCCGAGCAAATCTTTTGCAATTTGCACTACATTTTTCCGATTATAGAATTCTGGCTTTAAAATCATAGCCTCCGAGACAGTTTCTAAATTTAAAGATCGGAAAATTCGAATGATTTTAGATTTTTGCAGTCTATGCAACAGACCGGCCGTTTATACATGATTCCAATTCCGATCGCAGAAGGCGCACTGCACACATTGTCTCCTGATGTAGCTGCTTATACCCGCGACCTGAAGTATTATTTTGCGGAAAATGTACGCACGGCAAGACGTTTCCTGAAATTGCTGCACCCCGATCTGGTAATAGAACCGATTCAGTTTTCGGAAATCGATAAGCACAATGGCCCGGATCTATCACTATTAAGAAAATGGCTGAAAGAAGGTCATGATATCGGCGTGATGAGCGAATCCGGCTGTCCGGGTATCGCAGATCCCGGTGCTGAAGTAGCACGTGTAGCGCACGAAATGGGCGCTGCCGTTGTACCGCTTACCGGGCCAAGCTCACTGGTATTGGCCCTGATGGCTTCCGGCCTCAACGGGCAAAGCTTTGCCTTTAATGGTTATCTGCCGGTAAAAGAACCGGCACGTAGTCAACGCATCAAGCAACTGGAGCAGCTCTCTAAAAAAGAAAATCAAACACAGCTTTTTATCGAAACACCTTACCGGAACAATGCGATGCTGGACGAATTGCTGAAACAATGCCAGGCCAGCACCCGACTCACGATTGCACAGAATATATCGGCAGCCGATGCTTTTATCCGCACCAAAACAATCGCGGACTGGAAAAAAGGAAAACCGACATTGGAAAAATTGCCGGCGGTGTTTTTATTATTGGCGTAGGAATGCATCGTTGAGATAGATCCTGAATATGATGCAGAACAATGCAATAATCTGTCAGGCGAAGCTTAGCGGATCAGCTTGCCGTCGTGAACGTTTTGATTTTTGAATTTTGAATTCCTAGTACCCCGCCGCATCCTTTACATCTACCACTTTGTCTACGATGCATTGTGTGTGGCTTTCGGTTTTATCGCCGTAATTCTCGCCGCGCCAGGGCAGGCTGCGCATGTATTGCACGTAGTGCACATTCACCACCTTACCGAGACATTTCTCTAAAGAGTCTGCTACTTTTTCATCGGTAACGCTGAAATAAAAATAATTCGGATTATAATTTCCGGCGCCGATAGAGCCAACACCATATTGTATCTGGCCTTCGTAGGTTTTGAAGATTTGTCCGCGACGCGAGAAGCGCAATAATTTTCCGTCCCTGATACCATCACCATATACTTTATAGTAAAACCAATAAACATATCCGGTTACGGCGAGCAATAACAATATGACGGCAAAGAAAATTATTTTACGCATAGGTAATTATTCCTGTTACAAAAATATAGAGTTATTTTATTAATTCATAAATACATAAGGAAAAACTTATTTTAACTTCCGGCCTTTCCATTTGTACACACCCACCATACCCAAAAATCCGGCCAAACTTATATAAAGCACATGCAGCGGTTGCAACAAAGGAAAAATAACCAGTTGTCTGGTTTTCATAAAGAATCGGGAAACGGGAACGAGGTAGTAAATTTCGACAATGGTTTTTATAAAATACATAGCCAACAGTACTGTTAACCATAACTTATTATAGCAGAAAAAAAGCAAGATCAACATCGATACGTTGAGCAGATAAACCATCGCCAAAACAAAGGTCAGACGTTTATCATTGTACTTACCTGACTTAGAAGCCCAACGGATGCGTTGTTGCAGAAAGCCATCCCAACTTGTCTGCGGCGCGGTACGTATGATCGCCTGTGGTGCCTTGAGCGTCGCGATTTTTGCAGGAAACTGCGCCTGCATTTTCATCATCAATAAATAATCGTCGCCAGATGCCAGATGTTCTGTTCCTTCATAACCGTTTACCGAATCAAAAGCGGCCCTGGTAAAAGCCAGGTTGGCCCCGTTGCACATATTTCCAAGCTTCAGTTTATTAGACGCGACGGTAATACCCTGCATACTCATGAAATCGAGCGATTGGAATAGCTGCAATACTGAATGATCATTGGCAAAATCGACAGGAGCAACAATCATTACCGGTTGTACCGCTTCGTACAAAGCCGCAAGATATCGCAACCATTGTGAAGCGGCTGTGCAATCTGCATCAGTAGTAACGATCAGCGCTCCGCTGCTAACGCTGATACCCGCTGCCAGCGCTTTTTTCTTGTATGCATTTACCGACTGGCCTTTGGGCAGATAGTCGGCCAATGCAATGCACTTTATATTTGACCTCGCATAAGCGTTGACGATTGCAGCCGTATTGTCCATAGAATGGTCATCTACCACAATCACTTCAAACAAAGCAGGCGGATAATCCTGTGCCAGGATCGAATCGATGCAGGCGCCGATATTCCGGGCTTCGTTGCGTGCCGGAATAATAATGCTGATGAATGTTTCCGGGGAAAAATTTAACGGCAGTTCAAACAACGATTGCCGTTTCCAACCGCTCCGGTAAAGCAGCATGAGCAGCACGTAGGCCGCCAGCAGAATACCCAAAATCAGAATAATTGCGAAAGTCAAAACGAAACGGTCAAAAGTCAAAAATAGAGCGGAAAGCACAAAGCTTAAAGCCCGAAGCATAAAGCCGACATCTTGAGACGGCGCTACAACATTACAAAGAAAAGGCTTTACGATTTTATAGCTTCATAAATTATAATAACGGCGCGGCAATTTCAGCAGTCGATCGTCCGTCCAAAAGCTTATGTCCTTTTGCCAGCACGTGCAAATGCACTGTGGGCAGGCCTTCGGAAAATTTCCTGGCCAGCTTAACCGGTATCACCCGGTCGAACTTACCCATAAAAATAGAAACCGGAATATTGCGATTGCGAATATGCGCTTTTACTTTTTTATGATCGGGAAGCAACATGCGCATTGCCGGCCACACCCGCAGCAGCATACTTCTCGACCATTCCGACTCCAGGTAATGCATTACAAAACGGTACCGCGAAACATCGAGCAAGCGCATTTTATGCAAGCCATTTACTACTGGTTTGTAAATTGTCCGTGAAGTCAGAAATTTCCGGAATAAATAACGTCCCAACGATAAACGCGTCACGAAATAATAGAAAAAATTAAAAACCAAACCATCAGGAGCGATAAGCAAAACCTGCTTTACAATTTCCGGCAGCAATTCGATGACACACAGGCAAACTCTGCCTCCCATGCTATAACCCATAAAGCTGAGCGTTTCCGCCCCCGTCATTGTCTGGATGTTCTCTATCAAAGTCACCAGATCGTTTTTCGAGAAAACAATATCATCGGGCCACTCATTGCTGTTGCCATGAAAAGGCAGGTCGAAAGAAAGAATCGTATACCGGTGCCCCAGCGCTGCCGCCAACTCATCAAAAATAGCAGCATCATTGCCATAGCCGTGAAACGCAACCAGCCATTCTGGTCCGCTGCCAGTTTGCAGGTAATGCAGTTTTCGGCCGTTGATCGTTATTTCTGGCATGCTCTATTTGAGATTTGGTATTTGTGATTTGCTATTCTTACCATTACATAAGAAAAGCGGGATTGAAGTTTGTCTCACGGCAAAGTCTTGAAAGCCCACAGTGAAACCATAAACCAACGATCTGTTGTAGATCGAAAATACGGTGACTGAACGATTTATTCCAGTTCCCGGCTACTTCTTTAATCCATTAACGCGCCGACCAAATTAACAAATTAACCAATTGCCCAATTGCCCCATAATCGCTAGCTTTATAGAAAGCACATAATTCTATGGAAGCACAAACGCAAACAAATACGCTGCAAGGTGGCAGTTTTTTGATACAGGCTCCTGATCCGGCAAATACGTTTACACCAGAAGACTTCAAAGAAGAGCAGCACATGATCGGCAAGATGTGCGATGATTTCCTGGAAAAAGAGGTACTGCCGAAAGTAAACGAACTGGATAATAAACAACCCGGGCTAATGCCTTCGCTCCTCGATAAAGCAGGTGAACTCGGCTTGCTCGGGGCTGCATTTCCACAGCAATACGGCGGGCTCGGCGAAGATTTCGTAACCGCTACGCTGATCACCGAAAAACTGGGCGGCGGCCATTCTTTTGCGGTAGCAACTGCAGCGCATAATGGTATTGGCTCATTGCCGATCCTGTATTTTGGCACCGAAGCCCAAAAACAAAAATATATTCCCAAGCTGGCTACCGGCGAAATGAAAGGTGCGTATGCGCTTACGGAACCGGGGTCCGGATCGGATGCATTGGGCGCTAAAACAACCGCCACGCTCAGCGCCGACGGCAAACATTATTTGCTGAACGGCCAGAAGATATGGATCACCAATGCCGGCTTTGCCGACGTATTCACTGTTTTTGCAAAAATAGACGGCGAGAAATTCACCGGCTTTATTGTAGATCGCGGCACACCGGGCTTGACGATCGGCGAAGAGGAACATAAAATGGGCATTAAGGGGTCCAGTACTTGCCCACTTTTTTTTGAAAACTGCGAAGTCCCTGTAGAAAATGTGCTCGGCGAAATTGGCCGCGGCCATGTCATTGCCTTCAACATCTTAAACATCGGACGTTTAAAACTCTGCGCCGCGGCGCTGGGCGGCGCAAAGCGTGCCTTACATACCAGTGTCGTTTATGCGAAAGCGCGCGAACAATTCAAAACATCCATCACTAATTTCGGCGCCATCAAACATAAGATCGGGGAAATGGTGATCCGTTGTTTTGCCGCTGAAAGTGCCTTGTACCGCTCTGCGCAATGGATCGACGACAAAGAAAAAGCGCTGGAAGCGGAAGGCAAACCGGGCAACGAAACATTGCTGGGTGCAGCTGAAGAATTTGCCATCGAATGTGCCATGCTGAAAGTGCTCGGCTCCGAATGCCTGGACTTTGTAGTAGACGAAGGCGTACAGATACACGGGGGTAACGGCTTTATGGATGATTATAACATTTCCCGCGCTTACCGTGACAGCCGGATCAACCGCATTTTCGAAGGCACGAACGAAATCAATCGTTTGCTGACTCTGGATATGTATCTGAAACGCGCGCTGAAAGGCCGTCTGAACCTACTCGGTCCCGCTATGGCTATTCAAAAAGAACTGACCAGCATTCCCGATTTCAGCACAGACGATGCACCATTCGCAGAAGACCTGAAATACATCGCCAATTTCAAAAAAGCGATCCTGATGTGTGCGGGTGGCGCGGTACAAAAACTGCAGGCTAAATTGGAAAACGAACAGGAGGTACTGATGAATATTGCCGATATGGCAATCGATACTTTCCAGGCTGAAAGTTGCCTGCTGCGTGCCATTAAAATGAAAAATGCCGGTAACGAACTCGCTAGTCTGGCCTACGATGCGGCACGTACTTTTATCAACGATGCTGCCGATCGCATCAATCATTCAGGCAAAGATGCTATTTATGCGTTTGCCGATGGCGACGAGCAACGTATGATGCTGATGGGACTGAAACGTTTTACGAAAACAAATGCATTTAACACCAAGGAAGCCCGCAGGAGTATTGCAGCGCGGGCGGTAGAAGCGAACGGATATTTCTTCTAAAAACATTTTTCAAATCCGGCTACATGGTTAGCCGGATTTTTCTTTTTTTCCGACGAGAACATTTTCATAGGCTAACGCCAATCGGACCGGGTATCATACCATTCCTCGTACTTATTATTCTTACTGCTTTATCACAGACCGGAAAGCAGATCCTGTTTTAGGTTTACGGTTTATTTACACCCGCGTTACCACTGTTCAGCACCAGTTGCCATTTACCTTTGGGCGCCCTTTTCCAGATGGTTGTATAGGTGCCGTTCAACACACTGCCATCTTGCTTATTGCGTGCCGTATAGACGCCGTAAGTATAACCCAATTCACCAGATGCCGCTACCGCTGCATTACCTGGCACCCAGGTAACAATATAATTGCTGTCTGCACCATCCCGCAGAAATGTCTGCAATGATGCATTTTTCAACGGCGCATTATCTGGCCGCAACAAAACAGCACTATCGGATAAATTTGCCAGCATACTTTTGTTGAAGCCCTGCTGCTCAGATAGCTTCGACATTTCACTGTCTGCAGCCATAATGGAAATAATATCTTCCTGTGCTTCATAATGCCCCGCATTGCGGCCGCAAGCCATGAGTAGTATGGCGAGTAAAAGTACCGGGTATTTCATACATGAAAAGTCAAAAGTAAATTTCAAAAATCAAAATCACTGTTATCCGATCCGGATAAAATAATGTAGTGGTGAACGCAGGCTATAACCTGGTGAACCAATGACAAACTAAGCTTCCAGGTTGCAGACAATCGCCGATCTCAAATAGTAAATCATCAATAGCTTATTCTTCCCGCATATCCCGTCCGGTCAGTTCAATGAAGACGTCTTCGAGATTGGCGGCCTTTACTTCTTTTTTTCGTTGAAATCCGCTTGCGATCAGCTTATCGACCAAACCTGAAGGCGTATCCAGCGAAATGATTTCACCCGCATCTACTATGGCGATACGTTCACATAATTCCTCTGCTTCGTCCATATAGTGAGTAGTTAAAATCACGGTGGTGCCACGGTCGCGTACCTGGCGGATCAGATCCCACAGATTGCGGCGCGCCTGCGGATCGAGGCCTGTAGTGGGCTCATCCAGGAAAATAATTTTCGGCTCGTTAATCAGTGTGGTCGCAATGGAAAAGCGTTGTTTTTGTCCGCCGGAAAGTTCCTTGTATTTATTTTTGGCTTTTTCCCGGAGATTAACCGTATCCAGCAAGGCCATCGGGTCTACGGAGCGATTATATAAACCCGCAAATAATTCGATAATCTGTACGAGGTTCAGATTGGGATAATAGCCGGCGGCCTGTAGTTGCACCCCAATCACATTTTTGATTTCCTGGGGCTGTTTGTCGAGGTTAAACCCGTTTACCCATATCTCTCCGGATGTTTTTTCACGCAGGGTTTCAATAATTTCCAAAGTGGTTGTCTTCCCCGCCCCGTTGGGGCCGAGCAAGCCGAAAATTTCACCTTCTTTCACCTCAAAACTAATGCCTTTCACAGCCGTGAAATCACCATATTTTTTAACCAGATTCTTTACTATAATTATTGAATTGTCGCCCATTACAGAGAAATATCGTGCAAGTTAATTTATTTTTCATTGGGAATTTTTGATTGAAATCTCCCAAGCTCGTGAACAACTCCGCTAATTTCAGCTTCTTAAATTGCCAATCTTCCTTGTTACTGGCAAAGGATCTCAGGACTAATTAACCAATAAATGTTTTAACGTATTGACCTGCGAATCTTAGAATCCTCGCTGCACGTACAATTGCTGGGTACTTGGCTCCGCAGGATTTTGATAGAGGTAAAAAATTTCGCCGTCGAAAACTTTCAGTTTGGAAATAAATGGTTTTTCGATCGGTATAGCCGCAAACAATTCGCCTGTCTGTAAGTCGATACGGGAAAGCATTTGCTGTGCGTGATCGGCCGAACTGTGGAGATAATATTCGTTCGTAACAGGATCCTTGATTATTTCCAGGCGCTGCACATTATGGAAGTCAAATTGCATGGTTACCGATTCCAGCAAATACCCGTTCAAATCATAGGTGCGGATTTGTTTCTCGCGAAAATCAAATGCCCTGATCTTGTCGTTTTCAGGAAATAGCGGCTGATCGAGATAAGCATAAGCATTCTTATTGAGCAGATGCCGCACGCCGGCTATTTGCGCCGCTTGCGATTGCTTGCCCATCGCTATCAGTGCCAACACATCTGCCCATTCTTCGTTGCTGGCATCACTTGTTTTTGTATCGTCAAACCTTATTACAGGATGCAATATTGAATCGCCCAATTTACGATAGGCATAAGTGATATTGAAATTTCCCCGGTCGGCAAGCTTGTAATAAAACTGGTTGTTCGTTTCGAACTGACATTCTTTCATCTGGCCGTACACGGATAGATCGTAAGCATCTGTTACCTGCAAATGCCCCGTATCCACATCCAGCGGATACATCGCCCGGTTACTCACACAATACAAACGGCCTGCACAATTTCTGAACAATTCGTCCGGCGCCTCCGGCAGGTACAATAAAGATGCCGTATCACCCGATCTGGTAAGCAAGAACAATTTGGGATTTTTCCGGTTGGGGCTGCTATAACTGGCAACGAGTATGTATCCGTCTACGAAATCATAATCTACGACGTATTCTCTGGCGGAATGCAATACCCGCTGTACCGACTGGCTTTGAATGGTCACTTCTTTCAGTGTATCCTGCATGTTTCGCGTAGGCCATTTATCCTGTGCGAATGCATTGGCGGAGCAAAAAAGCAAGATACTAAGGCATAAAGACAGGCGCATGGTTTAAGATTTTTCGACGGAACGAACCTATGAAAACAGCCCTACAAATATACTTCAAAACAAGAATATGACAGAACGGTGGCGAATTGGGAAGAACTTGAAATCGCCACTTTCTCGCCCTCCTTGCAATGACCATGTCCCATTATCACGGTATTCCGTGGCTATTTCTGTATGAGGAAGCAAGCCCGATGCAACTTGCCCTGAAAATCGAACGGTGTCGTGGCCCCGGTAATATCCTTGATAGAAAAAGCCGGAATCGCATCTTTTTCAAGAACGAAACCGCGGTAGTTATTACTGAAATAGATTTTGCCCTCATCAGTACAAGCCTTCAGTAGCTTTTTGAGCAATACCACATGATCCCGCTGCACGTCAAACGTTTCTTCCATACGTTTACTATTGGAAAATGTAGGTGGATCACAAACAATAAGATCGTAGGTATTTGCGGGCAGTTCGTTGATCACTTCCATCACGTCGGCATTCACGAATTCATGCTTGTTATCGTCATACAGCTTATTGAATTGCATATTGCGTTTGGCCCAGTTGATATATGTTTTAGAAAGATCAACGGAAGTGACGCTTTTGGCGCCGCCTGCTGCTGCATACACACTAAAGGAACCAGTGTAGCAAAACAGGTTGAGCACGCGTTTTCCCTTAGCCTCATCGCGCACCATACCACGTGTAATGCGGTGATCGAGAAAAAGACCGGTGTCTAGATAATCAGTGAGATTAATGATAAAACTCAGCCCGCCTTCGCTAACAATGCGCTCTACTTTCTGTTCGTCAAACTTTTCATATTGCCCCTGCCGACCTGCTTTACGCTGGCGCACTTTCATGAAAATATCTTCCACGCCGATGTCCACCACCCTTGCAATGATCTCCCGGCAGGCTTGCAGCCAGGCCTCATGCGCTTCGTCTTCCATACCATGACGACGTTTGTACTCGGCAGCATGCACCACTCCATCATACCAGTCGATGGCGAATGGAAACTCCGGCATATCATGATCGTAAAACCGGAAACAATTGATGTTTTGCTTACGGGCAATTTTGCTGATATGTTTGTGTACTTTCTGCAGACGATTCTCGAAAGCCTGCATTTTATCGTTATTGGTCAAAAGGAGTGTGTTTGGCGCAAAAATAGCTGTTTGATCGCTGATTTCTGAAATAGCGGGTTTCCTTTTGCGTTTTAACAATACAAACGGAGCTGTACGATACATCCAATCACAGCATTTAGCAGCGATGGGAAAGTATATACGTTCACGACCGGCAACACTCCAAACCGGGATATCGGCTACTACAGCGTGAATGGAAGCAATCCTTATCTTACCGACCTTGCGGGTTCAGATACGGCAACCCAGATCGTCGCACTCAGCAACCACGCGCTCACTTTGTACAGCGTGATGAAAGATAGCGCGATGGGCCTGAGTAGGAACAAAAAGACTGGTCTTATTTCAGTAAATAAATTCAGCTAAAAACAAAGCCGATACCAGCGATGAGGCTAAGTTTGCGCATCCACAAATGTAATTCAATTGATAACGAACAGTTGGCAATTAACCACGCTACGCATTAACTTTTATTCCTTATAAATTATCTTTCCTACATCATAACCATCGTATCTCCTGTGCATAATAACAATCTGCCGGTTGTTTCTTTTTCAGACTAATCGCAACCATTTACAACGGGAATAGCCGTTGCATCGAGCATCTGAAGCCCAACGTTTTCTTCCGCATTCTGAAAAGATGTTTTCCCGATTTTGATAACCTCAAAAATCGTTTCAGTCAAACTTTGCGGCCGAAAAATCGCAAGCATGTATAGAAGACTCGTTACGTTTATCCTACTTATCATCTGTGCCGGCTCCCTTGCTGCCAAAAATAGCCTCGATGCACCCGAACCGGGCAAGGGCGGCATTAAGGGTGTAATCACCACTTCCGATAAAAAATCTGCCGAAGGCGTTTCCATCATCGTTAAAGAACTGAACAAATCGGTTCTCAGCGACGAAGGCGGCGACTTTTCCATCAATAATCTGCAACCTGGCACTTATACCCTATTTGTATCTGTACCGGGTTTTGAACCGGTCTCCAAAACGGTAACCGTGGAAGCCGGCCATTTCGAAGAAATCAATCTGCAACTTTCTGCTTCTGAAAAGCAATTGCAAGAAGTAGTCGTATCGACCGGCAAAAACAAATTTGCAGGTCATAGCAGCGATTATGTTTCCAAACTACCGCTGAAAAACCTGGAAAACCCGCAAGTCTACAGCACCGTGACGAAAGCGGTCATGCAAGAACAACTAGCCACCAGCCAGGATGACGCGCTGAAAAACGTAACTGGCCTGTACCGTATCTGGGCTTCCACCGGCCGTGGTGGTGATGGTGGTTCTTATTTTGCATCCCGCGGTTTTTATACCCAAAGCATGTTCCGCGATGGCATTGCAGGTAAAATTTCAGGCAATGCAGATGCGGCAAACATAGAAAGCATCGAATCTATCAAAGGACCGTCTGCAACGCTTTTCGGCAGCGCACTTACCTCTTATGGCGGGCTTGTAAACCGGGTTACCAAAAGCCCTTACGAAACATTTGGCGGCGAAGCTACGGCTACCGTCGGCAGCTACGGACTTGCACGGGTAACGGCAGATGTCAACACACCGCTCAATGAAGATAAAACGGCGCTCTTTCGTGTGAACGCTGCATATACGACACAAAACAGCTGGCAGGACTACGGTTTCAACAAAACCATTTTCCTGGCGCCAAGCCTTTCACTAAAAGTAAATGACCGTCTTTCGTTTAAAGTAGAAGCAGAATTTATGAACGTGAAAAAGACGATGGAACAAACATTGTACTTTGATCCTAACTACACCATTGACCAATTGGGTGTAAACCGAGCCGATAAACTAAACTTCGATTTTACACAGTCCTATATCAGCAATGATCTTACGGTTAGTTCTAAAACAGCCAACTTCTTTGCAACAATGAAATACAAGATCTCCGGCAACTGGACCACACAAACTTTGGTTTCCAGCAGTAACAACACGGCTCAGGGACCGCTCAACTGGTTTTATCTGCTACCCAATAATCTCATGACACGTTGCGTTTACAATACGGATGCTACAGAAAGTGTGATCGAAGCCCAGCAAAACATTGTAGGCGATTTCAAGATCGGCCGACTGCGCAATCGCTTTGTAGGTGGTATCGACGTGTACAGTTCTCAGTTAAAAAACATGTATGGCTACCTGCCAGGCGGCACCTGGGTATTTGATACCGTAAATTATGCACAGCCAAACAACCCGAACTACAGCAATTTCAATTTATCTGCACTGACCGGTTTGTTTGCCAATGGCCCTGAATACAAAAGCGTAACCAGCCAGCGTACATACAGTGCCTATGCTTCGGATGTATTGAACATTACCGATAATTTTATAGCGATGGCGGCCTTGCGTGTAGATCGTTTCGACAATAAAGGCAGTTATGATCCAAACACCAACAGCACTTCCGGCGCGTATAAACAAACAGCGCTCGCTCCCAAATTCGGACTCGTGTACCAACCGGTTAAAGACAAAGTAGCCTTGTTTGCCAACTACCAGAGCGGTTTCCAAAACGTAGCTCCTGGCCAGACAGCAGATGAAAATGGCAACCTGGTTACCACTACGTTCAAGCCGGAAGAAGCGCGCCAATACGAAGGCGGCGTGAAAGTAAATACCTTTGGAGGCAGACTGACCGGTACGCTGAGCTATTATGATATTGAGGTTAAAAATATCGTTCGTTCCAATCCCGCTGTGGCAAATGCATCCGTACAGGATGGTAATCAGCTGAGCAAAGGTGTGGAAGCAGAATTGATCGCCAACCCGTTGGCTGGCCTGAATCTCATTGCCGGTTATGCCTACAACAACAGCAAGATGACGAATGCAGATGCAAGTGTAGATGGCCGCCGTCCGGTTACGGCTGGTCCTAAAAACCTGGTGAACTTCTACATCAGCTATCATTTTACTCACGGTGTAGTACATGGCCTGGGCGCAAGCTTTGGCGGTAACTATGCAAGTGAAAACGCTACCTACAATTATGCAGATCTCGGCGTCTTCACATTGCCATCTTATACGATCCTCAATACTTCCGTATTTTATGATCAACCTAAATACCGCCTTACCCTGAAAGTAGATAACCTGACCAACAAAGAATACTTTATCGGCTGGACCACCGTTAATCCGCAGATGCTGCGCAGAGTAATGGCAAGTGTGGCCGTTAAATTTTAGGTGATTGGTGCATCATTCACGATTCAACACGCACACAATATTGACCATTCACAATTGACCATTGACCAGGAAGAAACACAATAAATCCCTGCTCAGGCAGGCGATCGGGAAAATACACCTCTGGCTCGGACTATCGTCTGGGCTGGTGGTTTTTATAGTTGCAATTACCGGGTGCATCTATGCTTTTCAGGACGATATCCGCGACCTGACAGAACCACATCGTTTTGTAAGCATAGCAAACAAACCAATGCTGGCCCCTTCCGCCCTTCGCGACAGCGCCATGAAACGCTACCCGGGCGCGAACTTTACACGCATCATTTATGCGGGCAACAACCGGTCAGCCACGGTCATGATACTGGCGGGCGGCGATTACCACAATATTTTCTTCAATCCATACACAGGCGCTTTTTTCGCGGATCAAAATCTGCGTAAAGATTTTTTTACAGTGGTGGAATACATCCATCTGTACCTGCTGCTGCCGGCTAATATCGGCAAGCCAATTGTGGATGTAGCAGTGGTAATTTTCGTCGTGATGATGATTACCGGTATTGTGCTCTGGTGGCCGAGAAATAAAGCACAGCGTAAGCAAAGCTTTACCGTCAAGTGGAAAGCGCGCTGGCGCCGGGTCAATTATGATCTGCACAATGTAATGGGCTTCTACGCCCTCATCATTGCTCTCATCATCGCTATCAGCGGCTTATCGATGAGTTATGAATGGGTACGCAATGGACTCAACAAAACGGCCAATCTCGGCCATTCTTTTCCCGAAGAAAAACAGATACCGGAATCAGACACGGCGATCGCATATTCCGGAAAGCCTTTGCTGGATGCGGCCTTTGCATACGCAGCCGTACACAGCCCGGAAGCGCAGATGTTTATGATCTACGGCGGCAATGAAAAGAAAGAAGCGATCATTGTATCTGCTTACGCTAAAGCATTGCATTTCTACCATAGCGATACTTATTTTGTTGACCGCGCTACAGGCAAGGTTTTGAAAGCAATGCCCCATACTAAAAAAAGTGCCGGATTAAAACTTAACGAAATGAGTTATGATCTACACACGGGTCAGATACTCGGTTTCGCCGGAAAAATCATTGCCTTTCTTGCCAGCCTGGTCGCTGCCAGTTTACCAGTTACCGGATTTTTAGTCTGGTGGGGAAAACGCAGGTCAACAAAGAAGAAAATCATTCGTGCCCATTGACGATCGACGATGAAGAGTTGATACGCAACCGCCGGCGTTATAAAGCAGTTTGTCTGGCTTTCAAGTTGCTCTTCGGAACGCTTTATAGTGTCACCGTCAATCGTTCACTGTCAACTGTCCACTATTAGACAGTTGCAGCAGGTTTTGAAAAATACCACCCTCCTTCGCCGCCAATGTTTCGTAACCGCCGGCTTCGGCGATGCGGCCTTTGTCGAGGACATAAATGACATCTGCATTGCGAATGGTAGAGAGACGATGCGCAATAATGAAGGTCGTTCTGTCTTTCATTAATTCTTCTAAAGCTTCCTGCACCAGTTTTTCACTTTCAGAATCTAATGAGCTGGTTGCTTCGTCGAGGATCAGGATTGCGGGATCTTTTAAAATGGCCCGGGCAATAGCGATGCGTTGCCTTTGTCCGCCCGACAGTTTGATACCACGCTCGCCCACCACCGTATCCAGCCCTTCCGGAAATGCCGCAATAAATTGCCAGGCGTTGGCACGTTTTGCAGCAGAAATAATTTCTTCGTCGGTTGCTGTTGGTTTGCCATAGGCGATATTTTCACGGATCGTACCGCCGAATAAGATCACTTCTTGTGGTACGATCGCCATATTTTGCCGAAGCGCCCGCAAATCGTACTGTTGTGCCGGCACGCCGTCTATCAGCAGACTACCCGCGCACGGTTCGTAGAAACGTAAAATTAGTTGTGCAATGGTAGATTTACCCGCGCCGCTATGTCCGGCCAATGCTATTTTATCGCCTTTGTTTGCCTTCAACGAAATACCCTTCAATACTTCCACATCGGTCCGTGTGGGATAATGAAAACGTACTTCCCTGAACTCGATATTACCGTCCACTTTTTGTATAGGTGCCTCCTGTCCGGGCATCAGGATTTCACCCTGTTCATCCAGGATTTCGAAAATGCGTTCAGATGCACCAATTGTTTTTTGCAGACGGCCAAACAACATACCAAACATCGCTACTGCGCCGCCGATAAAACCGGTGTAAAACATAAACGAAGTAAGAGTACCGGCAGTAAGTTCGCCGGCCTTCATCAGTGTAGCGCCATACCAGAGTACCAGTACGAAAGACCCAAACAAACCGGAAATCAGGAAAGTGGAAAATGCACCACGGTTCACGGCTCCGCGAATGCCCGTCTGTATTACCTTATCGAGATTACTGCGATAGCGGTTTGATTCGTACGCCTCATTGGTAAAGGATTTCACGGTATGGATATTATGAATCGTTTCTTCCACGATAACATTTGAGGCCGCCAACGCGTCTTGTCTTTCTTTGGAAAGTTTGCGGATAAATTTTCCATAGATCATTGCAACCACTACCAGTACGGGAACCGTAGCAAGCATGAGCAAGGTCAGTTTCGGAGAAATAATAAAAATGAAAACGATGCCAAGTACCATGGTCACCACCTGGCGCACAAAATCAGGCAATGTATCGGAAAGCATATCTTCCAGCTGGTCCACGTCATTCGTGCTGCGGCTCGTCAGTTCCCCTACTCTTCTATCTTCAAAAAACGGGATGGAAAGTGTGATCAGCTTATCGTATAAAGCTGTACGCACATGGCCCATCGCTTTTTCAGTAACGGCAGCAAATGTAGAAACCCGGAAATAAGAGATCACCGCCTGCACAATCAGGATAGCCATCAGGATCAAAGCTGTGGTATTGGTATCGGTAAATAAAGTGCCGATCCCTTTTGAGGTAGCTGTATCGATCAGTTTCCCCATCAGGAACGGAAATGTCATTGTAGCTAACGACGAGATCAGCAGCAAAATATTGCCAATGATAAACTGCGTCCGCCAGGGCCGCAGGAATTTAAAAATGCGACCGGCCTTCTTCAGGCTTTCACCCATTGAAAATTTCTTTTGCTCGCCTTCCGGTTCCTGGTATTGATGATGTCTGCCTCTGCTCATGAATGGTCGATTATAATATATTCTGGCAGCAAAAGTAGAACGATCGGGATCGCATCCGAACATTTGATCGGAGAATGCCGGAGACCTGTCGGTAAATAAGGGTCTGAAGTAGGTAAAGGCCAATTCTAGGTTTTTCCAGTACCTTCATGGCATAAAACGACTACATCATGGCACTTAACGCATATCTTACTTTAAAAGGACAACAACAGGGACAGATAAAAGGGGGTGTTAGCCAGAAAGGTCGTGAAGATCAGATTCTTGTGCACGCAGTACATCACGATGTCGTTTCTCCCAGAGATGCCGCCAGTGGCCTTCCTTCAGGAAAAAGAGCACATAAGCCTTTTATCATCACAAAAGAAGTAGATAAGTCTTCACCGTTGCTGTACAACGCGATGGTGCATAATGAAAATCTCACTGAATTCACGTTGCGTTTCTGGTCGATGGATACGCGCGCCGGCCTAGGCGCGATTGGTATGGAGCATCAATACTATACGGTAAAACTGACCAATGCTACCATCTCCGAAATTGCCCTGGACATGGTGAACAATCTTACAGAAACGGGCCAGAAAATGCCACCGATGGAGCAGGTGGCGTTTACTTATCAGAAGATCGAATGGACTTGGGTGGATGGTGGGATCAGCGCTGCTGATAATTGGAGCAGTGCGGAGTAGCACTCATTCTATTTTCTTTTGCCTTGAAGCAAAAGAAACAAAAATTCAAGGCTTAAGGAAACTACGGCTAAAATGAAAAGCATTTCGCTGCAATTATTAAAGCTTAAAGGCCCGGCGTGATCGGGCTTCGACTGCCTTTTTTTGCTTACTTTTTTGGGCAAGCAAAAAAGTAAGCGTCCCATGTAATCAACACATCATGCCTGAGCAATGCTTGCAGCAACAATCATCCCACTGCTCCATGCATGCTGAAAGTTAAACCCGCCGGTAATACCGTCCACATCGAGAACTTCGCCTGCAAAATATAAACCAGGCACTATACGGCTTTCCATCGTTTGCGCATTTACCTCCGAAAGAGTAATCCCGCCGCAGGTTACAAATTCCTCTTTAAAAGTTGTTTTTCCTTTTACCGCGTACGGATCGCGCAGCAAGCGTTCTATAAGTTTATTCTGTATTGCCGCAGGCAGATCGCCCCAACGCATTTCGTCGGTGATACCGCATTGCTGCAATTGATATTCCCATAATCTTTTGGGTAAAGAGAACGGATTTTTATGCGCAACAAATTGCTTTCCGTTTTCTCTACGAAGGTTTATGATCTGATCTTTCAAATCACTATCCGAAACGTCTCCCAGCCAATTGATCAGTATCTGGAAATCGTAATTGCGATCATGCAACTCCCTGGCAGCCCAGGCCGATGTACGTAATATGGCAGGGCCACTCAGCCCCCAGTGCGTAATCAGCAGCGGACCCCGCTCCGTTAATTTGGTGCCCGTAATTTTTACTACTGCGTCAGGGACGCTCAGGCCCATTAGTTCCGTGATCGGATGTTTGGGCATATTGAAAGTAAACAACGACGGCACCGGACTTTGAATGGTGTGCCCCAGTAGCCGCAGCCATTCATATTGCTCCGGCTTGGGAAAACCACCGGTGGCGATTAATATTTTATCGGCCTCGAAAGTTGATTTATCGGCGAAATGGATACGAAAGCCGGGCTCTAGTTTTTCAATCCGTTCTACTGATTTATGATATAAGACTTCCACATGATGCTTCATCATCTCTTGCCAGATGCAGTCGATGATCGTTTGCGAGCTATCCGTAATTGGAAACATTCGGCCGTCTTCTTCAGTTTTGAGGCGTACGCCGCGTTGCTGAAACCAGCTGATCGTTTGCTGCGGATTAAAAACATGTAGTGATTTCCGGAGTAATTGCTTTCCCCGCGGATAGCGATTTATCAATTCAGGCACATCAAAACAGGCATGTGTCACATTGCAACGCCCACCGCCCGAAGCTTTCACTTTCTGCAAAGCTTTGCCTGTTTTTTCAAATACAGTAACAGCAACATCTTTCTGCGCCGCAATATTTGCGGCGGCAAAACAACCGGCAGCCCCGGCGCCTACAATGGCGATTTTCTTATGAGAAGTCAAAACTAAAAAGTGAAAAGTGAAACGTCAATGGTGAACAGTCAAATGGTCAAACGTGAATTCAATGGACATCATCCACGCTTGCGTGCGGAGCGGAATCAAAGCCTCTTTATAATACATGCCTCGCAATGGACACTAAACGCGCGTCTCCGGCAACTCGCGTTTAGTGTTCTTCTCCTTCGAGCAGTTAGAGGAGGCTACCTTTCACCTGCGCATCTACTACCGCAATAGCCACCATATTCACAATCTGGCGGACACTACTGCCGAGTTGCAGTACATGTACCGGTTTGCGAAGTCCTAACAGAATTGGCCCTACAGCTTCGGCGCCGCCTACTTCCTGTAATAAATGGTAGGCAATGTTTCCTGCAGCAAGGTTCGGAAAAATAAGAATGTTCGGAGTTTCGTTTACCAGGTCGGAAAACGGATAGTTTTCGCGCAGCAGATCCTTGTTGAACGCCACCCCGGCTTGTATTTCACCATCAATTACCAATTCCGGGTGCATCTTCTTGATCTTTTCTACCGCATTACGCATCATGATTGCCTCCGGCGACGCACTGCTGCCGAAATTGGAATAAGACAACATCGCGATCTTCGGCTTGATATTAAAGTGCTCCACGATTTTCGCCGTTTGCAGCGTAATATCGATCAGTTCTTCTTCTGTCGGATTAAAATTGACTGTGGTATCGGCAAAAAACAGCGGACCTTTTTTGGTAAGCATCATATACATGCCCGCCACGCGTTTGGCGCTGTCTTGCATCCCTATAATTTCCAATGCCGGACGTAATGTACTCGGGTATTGACGCGTCAAACCGGAAATCATAGCGTCCGCTTCACCGGTTTCCACCATCATGCAACCAAAATAAGGACGTTCCCGCATGATTTTTTTCGCCTCGTACATATTGTAACCGCGACGTTTCCGCTTTTCAAAAAACAGTTCGCCGTATTTGCAACGTCTGTCGGCCTGCGCTTCACTGCGCGGATCAATGATTTCCACATCTTCCAGTTGCAAGCCGTTTTCCCGGATCAATTCCCGGATCTTACGCTCTTCGCCCAGTAAAATAGGAATAGCGATACCATCGTCACTCACCACTTGTGCGGCTTTCAGGATTTTCAGATTTTCGGCTTCCGCGAATACCACACGTTTCGGGTTTTGCTTGGCCTTATTCATCAGGAAGCGTAAAATATTTTTGTCATCAGAACCCAGACGACGGTACAATTCAGATTCGTATGCATCCCAGTCGTTGATCGGCTTCTGCGCTACGCCGCTGTCCATTGCCGCTTTGGCCACAGCCGGAGCAACACGCACCAGCAAGCGCGGATCGATCGGTTTTGGAATAATATAAGTAGGTCCGTAATGCAAACTTTTCTCGTTGTAGGCTACGTTTACGATATCCGGCACAGGTTCTTTGGTCAGTTCAGCCAAAGCCTTAACTGCTGCGAGCTTCATCGCTTCATTGATTGTAGTGGCCCGAACATCCAGCGCACCCCGGAAAATGTAAGGGAAACCCAACACATTATTTACCTGGTTAGGGTAATCGCTCCGGCCGGTAGCGAGAATGATATCTTCACGTGCCGCAATTGCCTCATCGTAAGGAATTTCAGGGTTCGGGTTGGCGAGTGCAAACACGATCGGATCTTTTGCCATCGTTTTTACCATGTCGCCGGTTACTATATTACCGACGGAAAGACCTAAAAACACATCTGCGCCAACCATTGCATCTGCCGGCTTCATGTTCGGATCAAGATCACGCGCAAATATCTTTCTATGCTCGTCCAGGTCATTACGCCTGGTGCTGATCACACCGTTGACGTCAAACATGGTCATGTTTTCTACTTTCGCACCAAGCGCCAGGTATATCTTACAGCAGGAAATTGCTGACGCGCCCGCACCACTGATCACAAATTTTACTTCTTCTATTTTTTTTCCGACAATGTCCAACGCATTCAGTAAGGCCGCACCGGAGATAATGGCCGTACCATGCTGATCATCGTGCATGATCGGAATTTTCAGTTCTTTCTTCAGCCTGGTTTCGATTTCAAAACATTCGGGCGCTTTGATGTCTTCGAGGTTAATGCCGCCAAAAGTTGGCTCCATGGCTTTTACCACATTCACAAACTCATCGATGCCCAGGGTATTCAGCTCAATATCGAACACATCGATATCGGCAAATATTTTAAAGAGCAGGCCTTTACCTTCCATAACGGGTTTGGAAGCTTCAGGACCAATATTACCTAAACCCAGTACGGCCGTACCATTACTGATCACCGCCACCAGATTACCTTTGGCAGTATAGCGAAATACATCTTCAGGATTATGATAGATCTCCATGCATGGCTCAGCTACGCCGGGAGAATAAGCAAGCGCCAGATCGCGCTGGGTTTTCGTTTCTTTGGTGGGAATGACTTCAATTTTACCGGGACGCCCCTTCTCATGATACTCTAATGCATCCTCTTTACGGATCAGATTTGCCATTTTCTTGCTCTTTTGCGGGATGAAAGGTACGATTTCGGCCACAGAAGTCAAAAGATGCAGCCGGCCGCTATATATCAAAAAACGCATTACGAATGGCTGGATAATAATTCTTTATTGCCGAAAATCAACCCAATACCTATAGTATGTTATCTTGCAGCCGGTTTCGTTCATCGGCGAAAGTTTCGGAGCGGCAAGTGAAGGAGCGATGAGCTAAACTGTTCAATTCACCCATTCCGTTATGATGCGAAAAATAGTCTTTTTTCTGGCCGCTGCTGCCAGTGGTTTTTCTGCAATGGCCCAGCAAGTGCGTCCTGCTAACTCGGCAACCGTGTACCATGAGCTCTGCCGGATGAAAAATCTTACCCATGTGCTTTATGTGGCCGCCCATCCTGATGACGAAAACACGCGTTTTCTCGCCTGGATGGTCAACGAAAAACATATCCGTACAGCTTATCTTTCCCTGACACGCGGCGATGGCGGTCAGAATATTCTGGGCAACGAACAAGGTCCGGCACTGGGGCTGATCCGCACTCATGAGCTGATGGAGGCGCGCAAAATAGACGGTGCGGAACAGTTTTTCTCGCAGGCCATCGACTTCGGTTTTTCCAAAACATCCGACGAAACGTTCCTGCATTGGAATCCATATATCCTTGCGGGAAACGTGGCCTACGTGATCCGCAAATTCCGCCCGGATGTGGTGATCTGCCGTTTTCCGCCAACCAAAGAAGCTGGGCATGGACAACATGCAGCTTCTGCTATCATTGCTGCAAAAGCTTTTCCACTGGCGGGCGACAAGATGCAGTACACCGAACAATTTAAATATGTAGCGCCGTGGCAGCCGAAACGTCTGCTGTTTAACGCATTCCGTTTTGGCAATAATAACACCACTTCAGAAACACAATTTAAAATTCCGGTAGGCCAGTACAATCCACTGCTGGGCATGGGCTATGGGGAGCTAGCAGGCATCAGCCGAAGCGTACACAAAAGCCAGGGCGCAGGTACCCCAAGCGTTGCGGGCACCCAAATCGAATATTTTAAACTCGTACAGGGCGACACGTTGATTCACTCGTTATTTGACGGCATCGACACTACCTGGAACCGTGTCGGTAGAAACGATATTGGCGCGGATCTTGAAAAAATCATTGCGCAGTACGATTTCAAGCATCCGGAAAATAGTATCCCGGCGTTGCTGGAACTGCGCGGTAAGATAAAAACAGTAACGGATACTTTCTGGCGTAACGAAAAACTCGCAGACCTGGACCAGCTTATACTGCATGCAAGTGGTTTCATGGCAGAACTGGTGACGAAACAATCACAAACCGTTGCCGGTGCTACTTTGCCGTTTTCCTTAAACCTGATTGCCCGTTCGGGAAAAACACCGTTGACCATAACCGCTATTGCCTGGCCGGACGCAACAGAAAGCAGCCCGCTGACTTTAAAAGACGATTCGCTCACGACCATCAATCATACAATCACGATTCCGGCTAATACACCAATAACACAGCCTTACTGGCTGGCAGCACCTGCAACAGGCGATATGTACCCGGTAATCAGCGATACGCTGCTCGGCCTGCCGGAAACACCGGATAACCTGGTGGCGAATGTTACGGTAAAACTGGGCAGCGAAACACTGATCGTTCCGGTACCGCTTTCTTATAAAAAACTGGACCCGGTAAAAGGCGACGTAATTGAAGGATTGCGTATCGTCCCTGAAATTACAGTGGAACCAGGCACTTCTATGCTCGTCACCAAAGCGGACGGTTCCCTGCAGACTTCGGTACGCATACATGCTTATAAAGACATGAGTAATGCGACACTGAATATTTTTGGCAATAATAAAAGCATCACGAGCATCCATATTCCGTCGCTGGTTGCCGACGAAGACACTGCTATAGCATTGAATTTTTCTGCTGCCCAGGTAAATGCGGTCTCGAAAGATGATTTCTATATGGATGCGGAAGTGGTAGCCGATGGCAAAACCTTCAATAAAGCCCTGAAGCTGATTCAATATCCGCATTTGCCAACGCTGCAATATTTCATGTCGCCGATGGCTAAAGTAGTGCGCAATAACTGGAAGGTAACTGTGAAAAAAATCGGTTATATCGAAGGTGCAGGCGACTATACGGCTATGCTGATGCGCCTTGCAGGTTTGCAGGTAGATGTACTGAAAGATGCGGACCTTACCGATGCCAACAAACTCAAACAATACGAAACCATCGTGACCGGTGTACGCGCCGTAAACGTGGAAAAGAAAATGGCTTACTGGATGCCGGTGTTGATGGAATATGTGAAAAACGGCGGTACCCTGGTGATGCAGTATAACACACTCCAGGATCTGAGCACTACGAATATCGGGCCTTATCCGTTTACGCTATCTACGCTTCGCACCACAGAAGAAGACGCACCGGTAACGATTACTGATAGCAAAAGCCGTTTGCTGAATTACCCGAACAAAATAACCGACGAAGATTTCAAATACTGGGTTCAAGAACGTGGTCTGTACTTCCCTTCCAAATGGGACGAGCGCTATGCTACAATTTTTGAGATGAATGATAAAGGTGAGACACCACAGAAAAGCGCTGTGCTTTATGCCAAATACGGCAAAGGAAACTATATCTATACTACTTTATCGCTGTTCCGCCAGCTCCCCGCCGGCAACAAAGGGGCCATACGCCTGTTTATGAATATGATCTCGGTTGGGAAATAAAAAGACAATTGGTAAAAAGGGTAATTAGTTAGCGCATCAATCTGGTGATATAATAAAAGGGTAACAAGCTTTAAAACTTGTTACCCTTTTGCATGTTTGCAGATAACTGTTACCTCAAACCAAGATTACAAGTATCTGTCCGATTCGTTTATTTCCAGGTCATTAATACTGGCATATCGTTTTTTCATCAACCCGTTTTCGTCAAATTCCCAATTTTCATTTCCATACGCCCGGAACCATTTTCCTTCCTTATTCCGGTATTCATATTCAAACCTTACAGCGATCCGGTTTTCGGTATGTGCCCAGTATTCTTTCTTTAGTTTATAGTCCAGTTCTTGTTGCCATTTGCCAGTCAGGAATTTTACAATTTCCTCACGGCCGTTTATAAATTGATTACGATTTCGCCATTCGCTGTCGACAGTATAGGCCAGTGATACCTTTTCCGGATCTCGTGAATTCCAGGCATCTTCTGCCATTTTGATTTTCTGTTGTGCTGTCTCCAGTGTGAAAGGAGGAAGCGGATGCCTTTTATCCATATGGTTTAATTTCTCTTAAAGTTAAAACTTGTATTCAAGGCCGAATGTAAACACCTGGCGCAGCTGCAGCCAGCCCACGTCAGCTGGCTCGTTCTTGCTTTGCGTAATGCCGTTCTCATCTACATACGTCGGATTGTACGGGAAATCGTTGTCATAAATCAAGGTCAGTCCGCCTACCATTGCAAAATATTTGTTGAGCTTCCAGGAAACCAGGTTGTCCCAAAGGATATCGATATTACCCGGGTTGTCGTGCGTTACACGGCCTGTTTCCGGGTCTGTTTTATCTTTCGCTAAGTAGTTGCAGTAGAGGTCGAGACGTGTTTTAAAAGTAAGCTTCTTGGTCATATCCGTCATATAGCGGCCGGAGAAGTAGGCTCCCAGCTCAAAACGCGAAGTTTTGCCGCGTTCAATACCAAATGCACCGCCAGGAAGGTTTGTATACTGCGATTTGGCAACGGTAGTCCGAGCGCTGACCGGGGAAAGGAACAAGCTCAGATTCGTTCCCTTTCTATATTCTACCCCTTCTGCCAATGTAAAATAGGCCGGTGAAAAGAAGTCTGAAATTGGCTTTTGTTCCCAGTCTGGTAGTGTATAATCATAACCTTTAGTGAACTGTGAACGGAAGTTGAATAAAGTGGTCAGATAAAAAGGCTTTTTCGGATTGATCTTAAAACCGTATTTAGACGTGAAATCGATGCGATCGTCGTTTTTTCGCGGCACAAAATGATTGGAATACGCGTAAAATAAACTGTAGGCCAAATCGAGGTTATTGCTCCATATCTGGTTGTGGTACACTCTGGCCAGAAAACCGCTGAATACGCCATTGAGGGTGAGCGAAGCAACCTCGCCGCCGGCATTCCAGTTGTGTAATAATCCTTGATTGATCCCTACCTGACAAGCACCGCCATACACCCAGGCGACCGTATCTTTATCCGTAAATTCAAAAGATTTCTTCACCTTATCGACATCTCCCAGCTGCGCTTTCGCGTATCCGGCACACATTATACCTGCCAGAAATAATGCATAAAACTTTTTCATAATGAGCATTTTTATGATTGTAAATATAATGACCAGCGTATAGCAATTTTGCTGCCAGATCATATTCCACGCAATAAAATAATACAGTTTACCGTCAGAATCAAGTCTTGGCCCTTCAACAAGTGCTTGTTTTCGGACAATTTGCCAGTAGTATTGAGTGGATTGGAAGCCTGTATATCCCTAAGATTGCTACACAATAACCATGCATTATCCGTACCTTTGCCCAAATCGTAAACGGTAATTATGGCAGAGTTGCTGCAAAAAGAGATCAATGAATCATTACAGGGAACGGCGTTCGCTCCGTTTGCTGATGACCCGAACCAATACACCAAAAAGTTCTATATAGAGAGTTATGGTTGCCAGATGAATTTCAGTGATAGTGAAATCGTCGCCTCTATCCTGCAAGAAGAGGGTTATGGCGCCACCCGTAATTATGAGGAAGCGAGCCTTGTGCTGATCAATACCTGTTCGATCCGTGAAAAAGCGGAGCAAACCGTGCGTAACCGCCTTCAGGCTTTCCGCAAGGTAAAAGAACAAAATCCTGGAATGCTGGTGGGTGTATTGGGCTGTATGGCCGAACGTCTGAAGGCAAAATTCCTGGAAGAAGAAAAACTGGTGGATATGGTAGTTGGCCCGGATGCATATCGCACGCTGCCTGGCCTGATTGAAGAAGCGGAGACCGGCCAGAAAAGTGTAAACGTACTGCTGAGCCGTGAAGAAACTTATGCCGATATTGCCCCCGTGCGTCTCGACAGCAACGGTGTAACTGCCTTCGTAAGCATCATGCGCGGCTGTAACAATATGTGTTCTTTCTGTGTCGTGCCGTTTACCCGTGGCCGTGAGCGCAGCCGCGACGCCCAAAGCATTATTGCCGAGTGCCAGGATCTGTTTGATCGTGGTTTCCGCGAAGTAACATTGCTTGGTCAGAACGTAGACAGCTATTATTACTTGCCTGCCGGCGAAACAGAAGCCAATAAGGAAACAGAAGTAACCTTTGCAAAACTGTTGGAATTGGTCGCATTGATCTCTCCGAAGTTGCGGGTACGCTTCAGTACATCACATCCGAAAGATATTACCGACGATGTGCTGCACACCATGGCGAAATACGAAAATATCTGCAAATACATTCACTTGCCGGTACAAAGCGGAAACACGCGCATTCTGCAGTTAATGAACCGCACTTATACCCGTGAGTGGTATCTCAATAAGGTACAAAGAATCCGCGAAATCATGCCGGACTGCGGCCTGAGCACCGATGTAATCAGCGGTTTCTGCAGCGAGACCGAAGAAGAGCACCAGGATACGCTGAGCATGATGGAACTGAGCCGTTACGATATGGCTTACATGTTCTCCTATAGCGAACGTCCGGGCACACTGGCGGCGCGCCGTTACCAGGACGATGTACCGGAAGATGTAAAAAAACGTCGTCTGGAAGAAATCATCAATCTGCAAAACCAACACTCAAGAGAAAGTTACCAGGCTGATATCGGGAAAGTATTCGAAGTGCTGATTGAAGGCGACAGCAAACGCAGCAACGCAGATTGGTGTGGCCGTAACAGCCAGAACAAAATGGTCGTTTTCCCGAAAGGCGATTACAATTTCCAGAAAGGCGACTACGTTCAGGTGAAGATCAATACCGCGACACAGGCAACGCTGATCGGTGTGGTTGCAGAATAAGCGAAAAACAGAATTTATGACTGTTGATTCAATGCCGTTTTCTGAGGCTTTGCTGGCGCAAAGCCGTTGTGATGGAGGATGCAATCTGTATGTGATGGTAGACCCGTAATAATGTGCAGACCGCATTGTGCCTCGCGGGGACGCGCGTAACAAACAATAAACTTTAAGGAAACGGCATGGAATGTTGATTGCTCCATACACTACACAATAATTTTTGAATTTTGACTTTTGAGTTTTGACTTTGATTTTAGCACGGAATTGATCGAACGAATAAATTATTAGTAAGTAAAACTCCTGAAACAACACAGGTTTTTGACTTTCGACTTTGACTTTTGAATTAGACACTATGGACATTCAGAGCATAAAAAACAGATTTGGAATTATAGGCAACGCGCCGGCGCTCAACCATGCGTTGAATACTGCTGTGCAGGTTGCCAATACAGACCTTACCGTATTGATCGTAGGGGAAAGCGGTGTTGGTAAAGAGGTTTTTTCTCAAATCATACATGCGTTATCAGCCAGAAAACATAATCCTTTCATTGCCGTAAACTGTGGTGCGATTCCGGAAGGTACGATCGACAGCGAACTCTTCGGTCATGAAAAAGGCGCTTTTACCGGCGCCGTAGAAAGCCGTAAAGGGTATTTTGAAACCGTAAGCGGCGGCACCATATTCCTGGATGAAATCGGCGAAATGCCGTTGGGTACACAAGCACGACTGTTACGTGTGCTGGAAAGCGGCGAATTTATCCGCGTTGGTTCTTCCAAAGTGCAGAAGACCGATGTGCGCGTTATTGCGGCTACCAATAAAGACTTGCTGGAATATACCCAACATCGCAAATTCCGCGAGGACCTGTACTATCGTTTAAGCACAGTGCCCATCCGTGTACCGGCATTGCGCGATCGTAAAGAAGATATTCCGCTGCTGTTCCGAAAATTTGCTTCGGATTTCTCCGAACGCTACAAAACACAATCAGTACAACTCGACAGCGGCGCATTGCAGAACCTGGTGAACTATACCTGGCCGGGCAACGTGCGCGAGCTGAAAAATATAGCCGAACAGGTTTCCGTATTATCAGTCGATAAAATGGTGAATGCCGAAGCACTTTCCCGATTTCTACCATTGAAAGAAAACGGCACCCGCGCGATGACGCTGCTGCCAGCCATAACCTCGCCCACAGGTACGCCTTCGGCTGCAGATTTTAATACCACCAATACCGAGCGGGATATTTTATACAAACTGTTTTTCGACCTGAAGAAAGATATGAATGACCTGAAACAGATGATGCTGGAAATCGCACATCATTCAGGCATTGCTACTCCAGCGCCAATTGTAGGTGATAACTTGATACAGGCCTACCCTACACAGCCCGTACAAGATACCGGAACAACAAATTATACAACGCCAACACCTATTTATATTCATCAGCCGGCAGAACATGTAGATGCACATGTAGAAGTGGAAGAATCGCTTTTCCTGGCCGATCGCGAAAAAGAGCTCATTATTAAATCGCTCAAAAAACACAAAGGCCGCAGACGTGATGCCGCAAATGAACTGGGCATTTCGGAACGGACACTATACCGGAAAATAAAAGAATACGATATCCAGGAATAACTATTGATGCCTGGTTTCCCCGGTTACTTGGATATGCATTGTCTGTTCTGAACGCTTTCATTAAGATTGACCATTCACCGAACCGGCGATCCGCAAACCGGGTATCGGAAATTCCGGATGAAGCATCAGTGATCTTAATTAATTTTACTTTTACAGTCTGTAATATGAAGCGTTGGATATTTTTCCTTTTCCTGCCATTATTTGTTGTATTGTCCGGTTGCGGCGTGTATAGTTTTACCGGCGCCACAATCGAAGGTAAAAACATCAATATCCATGTAATGGAAAACCGCGCTATGAACGTGGTGCCTACGCTCAATTCTACGCTGACCGATAAAATCCGTAGCCGCATTCTTTCGCAGACGGGTCTTGCACCTGTTACGACCGATAATGCAGATTACGATATCTCCGGTGCAATCACCGCTTATAACGTAACGGTTTCGGGCGTGCAGAACACGCAACAGGCAACGCAAAACCGCCTGACCATCACCGTTGATATCACCTTCAAAAACAGGCTCAACGAAAAGGCGAACTTTAACCAGTCTTTTTCGCGTTTTGCTGACTTTCCGGCCACGTCATCACTGCAAAGTGTAGAAACATCTTTGATAAATGACATAGGAACACAGCTGGCAGATGATATTTTCAACAAAGCATTTGTAAATTGGTAATAGATTTACACTGATGACACAACCTGCTTCCATATCCAATTGGCTCAATCATCCAGAAACGCTGGCCAGTCTTGACATGCACGCGATCAAGGACCTCATTCGGCGCTATCCGTTCTTTGTTCCGGCAAGAATGCTGGCGGCCGCTCAGGAACATAAAACAGCCCCATTTTCGGAATCGGTCATGCATGCCGGTTTTATGTATAGTGGCAACCGTTTTATCTTTCATGAAATGCTGGAACAAGCCGCAGGAAACAGAAGAACAGCGGTTGATACCACAGCACAGACAACTGCCGCACCGACCCAGATCGTAGTTTCAGAAGAGACCACAACGCCGTCCCTGTCAGACAATGAAACAACAACTGATAATAAAAAAGAAAAGACATTGATACAACCAATTTACACGGAAGATTATTTTTTACACCAGGGAATTTCTGTTGACGATAGTATGCCATCGGCAATGAACAAGTCAAAACAAGAAAAACCTGTAATGGAAGAGGAAGACGAAGAAAAGTCACTGATGCGTATTATGAGCTTCAGTGAATGGCTGATGTATTACAAAAATAAGAACAAGCAAAAAGAAGAAGAGGAAGAAGATATAAAAGCACGTAAGAGCAGCTGGCAGAAAGAAAAGCTTGCGGCAGCGCTGGGAGAAGAAAATGATGAAATTCCTGAAACTGTATTTGAGATGGCTGTCAACTCAATAACGAAAGAAGAAGGACTCATCAGCGAATCACTTGCGGAGATTTTAATCAAACAGGGCAAATACGATAAAGCAATAGAAATGTACCGTAAATTAAGTTTGCGTAATCCTCAAAAAAATGCTTATTTTGCCCAAAAAATAGAGGCTGTTTTAAAAGCGAAAAAATCATGATCACATTAATTACCATCATTATACTTCTGGCTTGCGTTGTCCTTGGATTCTTTATACTGGTTCAAAACCCTAAAGGTGGTGGTCTTTCCGGTTCATTCGGCAGCATCGGCTCCCAGGTAATGGGCGTAAAACAGTCGACAGATGTAATGGAAAAAGGTACATGGGGTGCTATGGGCGTTGTCGCTGCACTTTGTATCATCTCCGTAATGTTCTTCGTAAAACCTGCAAAACAGGAAGCGCCTGCAAAACAAACCACGCAGCAACCTGCTCAGCAACAACAACCTGCAGCTCCGGCTAAATAAGCCTGGATAAAATATATTAAAAAAATACTTGCCCGGAAACAGGCAGGTATTTTTTTGCTACCTATAGCGCCGTCTAAATTGATTCATTGTCGTTCTTCTGATTTATTTTTGGCTGTAACGGCGTTGCAGTTTCCGGCTACAGTTGCAAAACCTGTTTTGTTTCGCTCAAAAATTTAGTAACAGAGCTGCAATAAACACTAAACCAGTGCTGGTTCCGATTTTTGTTTACCTAATCATTTAATATTAAGTCAGGAAAATGGCTGCAAAAACCAAAAAGAAAAAATTTTCGGCAGGACGCTGGATACTTATTGCCATCAGCGTTATCATTCTTTTTGCATTATTTGAAATTTTCGGTCCCAACACAGGCAGTTTCTCCCAGGGCGAATACTTATATATCCGCACCGGTTCTACATTTGAACAAGTAAAAACAACGCTGCAGCAAGAAGGTTTTGTACGAGACATGCGCAGCTTCGATTTCCTGGCAGCGCGCGCCGGCTACCCCGATCATGTGCGTGCGGGTAAATATAAGATCACGAAAGGCATGAGCAATTTCTCTATTGTGCGGCTACTTCGTTCGGGACGACAGACGCCGGTAAAACTCGTGATCAACAAGCTCCGTACCAAACAGGATTTTATCAAACTGATCGGCAACAACCTGGAAGCAGATTCGAATGTGCTTCGCCAAATGCTTTCCGACAATGTTTATCTCGCTCAGTTCGGTTTGGACTCCAATACGGCCATGTGCGCCATTATGCCGAATACTTATGAATTTTTCTGGAACATCAACGCCGACAAGGCCTTCCGGAAAATAGAAAAAAGTTTTTCTTCATTTTGGAATGAGCGCCGTAAACAGAAAGCAGCCGCGCAAGGTTTAACACCACAGGAAGCAATTACTGTTGCTTCGATCGTGGATGAAGAAACGAACAACAACCCGGAAAAGCCCAATGTAGCCAGCGTTTATCTGAATCGTTTGCGCAAAGGTATGAAGCTGCAAGCTGATCCTACGGCGCGTTTTGCCTGGGGCGACTTTAGTATTCACCGCATCACTACCACGCAGACAAGCCTGGAATCTCCATATAACACTTATTATGTAAGGGGCCTGCCTCCCGGTCCGATCTGCACACCGTCTGCGGCAAGCATAGACGCCGTGCTGAATGCACCTCATAATACGTATCTCTATTTCTGTGCAAAAGGCGACGGCAGCGGCACGCATTTATTTGCGTCAACTTATGAAGAACATCTGAAAAACGCACAGGCTTATCATCAACTGCTCAATGAGCAAAACATTCACTAGCAGGACAACTGCGATCATTTTTTATCTTCGCAATCATGAAATTTTTAATTGTAGGACTGGGCAATATTGGGATGGAATACGACATGACCCGCCACAACATAGGGTTTGACGTAGCGGATGCTTTTGTGATCAAACACGGCGGTACTTTTAATCTGGACCGTCATGCCTTTGTTGCTGAAGTAAAATGGAAAGGAAAAACGTTTGTGGTAATTAAACCCACAACCTACATGAACCTAAGTGGAAAGGCAATGAAATATTGGATGGACAAGGAAAAGATCGCTATCGAAAATACGCTGGTGATTGTAGATGATCTGGCACTCCCAATTGAAACACTGCGTGTACGCGGCTCTGGCAGCGACGCCGGGCACAATGGCCTGAAGAATATTCAGCTGGTACTGATGACGGATAAATACCCCAGACTGCGTTTCGGTATTGGCAATAACTTTCCGAAAGGCCGCCAGGTAGATTTTGTTTTAGGCCGATGGACGCCAAGCGAAATGCCAATCATTAAAGAGAAAGTGCTGAAAAGTGTAGATATCATTGAAAGCTTTGCGGCGGTAGGATTGGAAAAGACGATGAATACGTTTAATAAATGATTTTTCGAAGTCGATAGAAAAAGAAATCCCAGGTCTCCTGTCCGACAGGCCCTGGGTTCTTCTATAAAGACATATTGCGTGCTCGATTATGATTCGGGGATTAAGCCGGGCTCTTCCCCATTGTTTTGATCTGTTTCGTTCATCGCATCGACATCTGCATCACGGTTTTCATTCCACTCGATGATGAAGTTGTTCCGTCCTTCTCCTATTAAGATACCAAAAAATTTCTGTTGTACCAATTCCAACATTGCCAGAAACGTAAAGATGGCATGAATGCGTGTTTCGCACTGTGCAAAGATGGTTTCGAAAGATACACGGGGCTGGGTTCGCAAATAATCTACTAAAAATGCGCGCTGCCCTTCCTGCGAATAGTTATACTTTACTACAACGTGCTGGGGCTTATTCTGGCGGTCGTGCAGCTTCTTCATCACTTTTTCAAACGCCTGCATCAGCTTAAACATCGTCACCGTTTGTATTTCCGTTCCTTCCGAATATTCTTCTGTCAGCGCATCCAGCTCCTGTTTTATATTGCCTCGTTTTTGCTGCAGTAAACGTTCTGCTTCCATAATGCCCATCTGCTCGGAAGCTTCTTTGAAACGTTTGTATTCAAGTACCTTGTCTACGAGTTCTTGCCGGGGGTCTACTTCATTACCTTGTGCATCCAGATCGCGGCGCGGCAACAGCATTTTTGCCTTAATACGCATCAGGGTAGAAACAAAAAAGATAAACTCACTCGCCAGTTCAATATTCAGCGAATTAATCTCATGAATATAAGCCAGGAAATCTTTGGTGATTTTATTGATCGGGATATTATAGATGTCCAGTTCATCGCGCTCAATAAAAAAAAGCAGCAGATCAAACGGGCCCTCAAACTGAGGTAATCGTATCTGATAAGTTTCCGCCATTACTTAAAAATACGATTTTTCGATTGACAATGGACGGTTGACAATTGTCAACTTATTTCGGCTTATACTTCGACTCCTGCAGGATCTTCTGAGCATCGTCTTTTTGCGCCAGCATTTTTTCCATCGTCAGGTCCGGATGCTGCGCCATATAAGCGCTTACAATTTTATACCCGAGCCAGGAGCCAATGTTTCCCGGACTTTCGGCAGGCATACCCGTAGCATTTGGACCATCATTCACGTAACGGACAATTTTTTGCCAGTTTGTTTCATACATCAGGTTTTGCGCCAGGAAAAAATTATAAATATCCGCTTCGCTTTTATTGCACCATTCCATTTGTTTTCCGGTATAACCAAAACGTAAAGTATCATCCGCAAACGGCAATACTTTTTCGAGAAAATATTGTTGCTTACCACGTTGGATCATCAGGTCAAGGAGGTTTTTCCCTTCCATCACGAACGGATGCCCATTATAATAAAGAGCCGACATCACATTTACACTCACATATTGCGGCAACAGATGCTGGGTCACATAAGCAGGAATACCAACCGATGCATAGTAAGGATATTTCGGTCCGAGATACATGTCCAGGCCAACGCCTACCACATCGCCATAAGTAATCGCACTCCAGTTGTTGAGACCGGATATAAAATATACCACCTTCGGAATTTTGAACTCAGGATAATAATGCTTCATATACTTGAACCCATTCCTAAGGTCTTCATCCACCATCTTAGTATCCGGAAAATGCTTGTTGACCGTATCGAACAGTCCCCGGTAATCTTTATAGGTCAGAAATGTTTTTAATCCATCGGAAATGCCGCCGTTGGTATCGGTATAATTCCGGTTAATGCCGAAGCCCATCAATGTATCCAGGTAGAAATTCAGGAAGTCGGGATATTTAGCGTCCAGGCTCCGCAGACCGGCGGCTAAATGATTCGTATCAAGCTGAAGCAGATCGCGATCGAGCCTCCGGGTACTGAGATCTACCTTAATATTGGAAACATCCGGTGCATTTTTGCCGCCTTTGCAAGCGGCGAAAATGGTGGCGACGCCGAGCAAGCCGGTTGCTATATATCGTTTCAGCCTTTTAACTGCCATATTCTGATTCTTTTGGAAATTGCCCGACAAAAATAATAAGGTAGAATAATAATGAATAAATTTTTAAACAGGCGTTAAGACTGGTAATTTTACAGCGTCAAAAAGAGGTTATACAGATCGTATGAAAATATTTCTTGCTCAACAGAACTATCACATAGGCAATTTCGAGGCGAATACCGAGAAAATTATTCGGGCAATACGGGAAGCGAAACAACAAAATGGTGATCTCATCGTTTTTTCCGAACTCTCGGTTTGCGGCTACCCGCCCCGCGATTTTCTCGAGTTCAATGACTTTATTGAACAGTCGAAAGCAGCCATTGATCAGATTCGCGCAGAAGCAGATACGATCGCTGTATTAGTGGGCGGTCCTTCGAGAAACCCTAAAATAGAGGGTAAAGACCTGTTTAACACCGCTTTTTTCCTCTATGAAAAAGAGATCAAACAGACGGTACACAAAACGCTGTTGCCTAACTATGATATTTTTGATGAGTACCGCTACTTTGAACCAGCGTATGACTGGCAGGTAGTAACCTTTAAAGGAAAGAAACTCGCCGTAACCATTTGCGAAGATATCTGGAATCTCGGCGATGATCCTTTATACCGTATTTGCCCGATGGACATGTTGATGGCGCAGCAGCCGGATATTATGATCAACCTCAGTGCCTCTCCGTTTGATTATGTGCATGCCGACGGCCGCAAGGGCATCGTAAAACAGAATGTTGCGAAGTATCATATTCCAATGGTGTATTGCAACGCGATCGGTTCGCAGACGGAAATCGTTTTTGATGGTGGTTCACTGGTAATGACCAAAGATCAGGAACTGGTCCTGGAGATGCCTTATTTCGAAGAATCGATGCAGGCCATTCATTGGAACGAAGACGGTAGTTTCGAAGAAAGCATTGTGCGCAAAGCTGCAGATGTGCCTTTGGTACCACTGACCCCCAACCGGTTTGAAAGTGAAAAAGGAATTGAAAAAATACACCAGGCGCTGCTTACCGGCATTCGTGATTATTTCGGCAAAATGGGATTTACGAAGGCGATTGTCGCCTCTTCCGGCGGCATCGATAGCGCCGTGGTACTGGCCCTGGCATGTGAAGCATTGGGTGCGGCAAATGTTCGTGCCTTATTGATGCCTTCACAATTTTCCACAGGTCATTCGGTAGATGATGCGGTGCAGCTTTCAAAAAATCTCGATAACCATTACGATATTCTTCCAATCAAAGATATTTTTGATACTTACGAAAAAACGCTGGAGCCGGTATTTAAAGGTTTGCCGTTTAACGTAGCGGAAGAGAACCTTCAGTCGCGCATCAGAGGCGCGCTGGTAATGGCTTTGAGCAATAAATTCGGCTCCATCCTATTAAATACTTCCAACAAAAGCGAGCTGGCTACCGGCTACGGTACACTTTACGGCGATATGGCCGGCGGATTGGGCGTGCTGGGCGATCTTTATAAAATGCAGGTATATGCCCTGGCCCGTTATATCAATCGAAACGGCGAAATTATTCCGCAAAACATTATCGATAAAGCGCCGAGTGCAGAATTACGGCCGGGTCAGAAAGACAGTGACAGCCTGCCGGATTACGCAGTACTGGATGCCATTTTGTATCAATACATCGAACGGAGACAAGGCCCTAATGAAATCATTGCGCAAGGTTTTGATCCGGCCGTCGTACATCGCGCGCTGAAACTGACCAATATGAATGAGTACAAACGCAACCAGTTCTGCCCGATCATCCGGGTATCGCCCAAAGCATTCGGCGTGGGCAGAAGAGTGCCGATTGTAGGAAAATACCTGGGATAATATTAAAAATAGATGATCAAAAACAACGCGAAATCAGACTGCCCGATCATAGTCGTTTGTCTTCGCATAGGATAAACGCATTTTACAGGTATGACGCGGCCACCTGATTTCGTGGTGAAAAAGACGACTTTCCGTAAGGAACCCTTATCTTTCATCAAATAAATATACCTATGTTCAGAAAAATCCTCGCCGCATCACTGATAGCCGTTACTACCTTATCGTCATTTATGCCTGCTAAGCAAAAGATCCGTTTGGTGATTGACGCTTCGCATGGCAACAATACCAAAGGCCCTGTTTCAAAGGACGATCAATGGGAAAGCATGCTTTGTCTGCAATTTGCGCAGGCCCTTGAAAAAGCAGCCAAAAATCACGGTATCGATGTAGTACTGGAGCGCATTTCCAACGGCGAATACAAAACAATGGGCGATCGTACGCCGATGGCCACACCGATCGAAGGAGGTAAAACCTATTTTATCTCTTTTCATGTAAATAATTCCGAGAAAGATAAAAACCTCCGCGGCGCCGAAGTACGGTACGATGCCAACAATCATTTTGCAGAAGAATCGGCCATCCTGGCAAAGAATATTAAGAAAAACATGGCTTCGTTTGCCGACCCGAAAATTGACGGCAAACAAAACCTGATGGTGCTGCATAACAACACCGTTCCTGCCGTAGCAGTCATTCCTGGGTATATCAGCAATATCGAAGAAATGAAACGGATGAAAGACCCGGCATTCCAGGTAAAATTGGCCAATGCCATTCTGAAGTCCATCGAAGAATAATCTGGCAAGCCGTTATTTGCTAAAAAGTCTCACGGTCTCACCATATGTCGTGAGTTTTTTTTATAAGCAGGCATTTTTGAATAGGTTAAGTTTTCGCTTCTTATTTAGCTCAGTGTCATGCACTCCGCCAAGGTGTAGCAACATTGTTTTGCATTTTTCGAACGATCGCCAAACACTTAATAAAATAAGGAAATATTTACAAAAATTGACCGGAGATAGACAAAATAAATTATCCACATTCCTGTGAGTAATTAAACGATTCGGTTCGCTCTTTCATTGATACTTTTGAATCTCTGAGAAGGAAAATTGTCTCCGCTCGGTACTACAAGAGAAAGAGTTTTCAGAATAATAAAAAAGCCAGCGAAATGAACCTCGAAAATGAATTGTTGCTCAAGGAAAACAAAGAACGTTTTGTTTTATTGCCGATCAATTATCCCAAAGTATGGGAAATGTATAAAAAACATGAAGCCAGCTTCTGGACTGCGGAAGAAATTGATTTAGGCGCCGACGCTAAGGATTGGGCATCGATGAATGACGGGGAACGCCACTTCATTTCGCATGTACTGGCATTTTTTGCAGCCAGCGATGGTATCGTGAACGAAAACCTTGCCGTAAACTTCATGAGCGAAGTGCAACTTCCTGAAGCACGCTGTTTCTACGGTTTCCAGATCATGATGGAAAATATCCACTCTGAAACCTACGCATTGCTCATTGATACATATATTAAAGACCCCATTGAGAAAAACCGCCTGTTTCACGCTATCGACACCGTACCTGCGGTAACGAAAAAAGCAGAATGGGCACTTCGCTGGATCGAAAACGGAAACTTTGCAGAGCGTCTGGTAGCTTTTGCTGCGGTAGAGGGTATCTTCTTCAGCGGCAGCTTCTGCTCGATCTTCTGGCTCAAAAAACGCGGACTCATGCCTGGCCTCACTTTCAGCAATGAACTCATCAGCCGTGACGAAGGATTGCACTGTGAGTTTGCTTGTCTGCTGTACAGCATGCTCTCCCAAAAACTCAGCCAGGAACAGGTTTATGAAATTATCGGCGACGCTGTAACTATCGAAAAAGAATTTATCACAGAAGCGCTGCCTGTTGACCTGATCGGTATGAATGCGAAACTGATGACGCAGTACATTGAATTTGTTGCCGACCGTTGGCTCTCAGAACTCGGTTATCCGAAAATGTTCAACAGCACGAACCCATTCGATTTTATGGAAATGATTTCGCTGCAAGGCAAAACGAATTTCTTCGAAAAGCGTGTGGGCGATTACCAGAAGGCGGGCATACTGTCTTCAAAGGAATCACAGACATTCTCGCTGGAAGAAGACTTTTAACTAGTGACGAGTTATTATTTATGAGTGTTGAGTGGTATTACACGAATTTGTTAGATTAGACAATTCAATTCCATACCTCCTAAATCATAAATAGAATGAGTGGTGTTATGCAAGCTAAAAGCTTTGCTTTCGCAGTACGAGTAATCAGATTGTACCAATATGTTAAAGAGAACAAGAAAGAATTTGTATTGGGCAAACAATTACTAAGAAGCGGCACTTCTATTGGCGCGCAGGTTCGCGAGGCACAAAATGCACAAAGCTCCGCAGACTTCATTCATAAATTATCCATCGCTCAGAAGGAATGTGACGAGACCCGATACTGCCCAGAACTCATGCATGAATCCAATTACCTGACCACTACTGAATTTGACAGTATGCACTCAGAGGCAACCGAGTTATTAAAAATGATACGAAGTGCAATACTGACAACCAAACAAAAGAAGCAACTACCCAACAATTCATAACTAATAGTTCATAACTCATAATTCAAGGAAATGTTTGTTATAAAAAGAAATGGAAAGAAAGAATCAGTGAAGTTTGATAAGATCACGGCACGGATCGAGAAATTGTCATACAGCCTGAGCCCGCTCGTTGACCCGATCGACGTAGCGAAAAAAGTGATCGAAGGTATCTATGACGGCGTAACTACTGCCGAACTGGACAGCCTGGCTGCCGAAACTGCCGCCTCTCTCACCACTAAACACCCGGATTACGCTTTGCTGGCATCTCGCATTGCGATATCCAACCTGCATAAAAACACGACCAAATCATTTTCTGAAACCATGCAGAAAATGTATGAATACGTAGATCAGGCAAGCGGCAAAAAAGCACCGTTGCTGGCTGACGATATTTACGAAATCATCATGGCCAATGCCGAATTGCTGGACTCCAGTATCGTGTACGACCGCGATTTCGGTTTCGACTACTTCGGTTTCAAAACACTCGAGAAATCATACCTGCTGAAGCTTGACGGTAAAATCGCCGAACGTCCGCAGCATATGTATATGCGTGTAGCCATCGGTATTCACAGAGACGATATCGAAAACGCCATCAAAACTTACAACCTGATGAGCGAACGCTGGTTTACACATGCTACACCAACGCTTTTCAATGCGGGTACACCCAAAGCGCAAATGTCTTCCTGCTTCCTGTTGTCCATGAAAGACGACAGCATTGACGGTATTTATGACACGCTGAAACAAACAGCTAAGATCTCGCAAAGTGCCGGCGGGATCGGTCTCGCTATCCATAACGTTCGCGCTACCGGTTCTTACATCAGCGGTACCAACGGCACCAGCAATGGTATCATTCCAATGCTGCGCGTATTTAACGATACGGCACGCTATGTAGACCAGGGCGGTGGTAAACGTAAAGGCGCCTTTGCGATCTATCTCGAGCCATGGCACGCAGATGTTTTCGAATTTCTCGACCTCCGCAAAAACCATGGTAAAGAAGAACTCCGGGCACGCGACCTGTTTTACGCATTGTGGATCTGCGACCTGTTTATGAAACGCGTAGAAGAAAATGGCGACTGGAGCCTCTTCTGTCCACACGAAGCACCAGGGCTGCATGAATGCTGGGGTGAAGAATTTGAAAAACTGTACGAACAATACGAAAAAGAAGGTAAGGCCCGTCGTGTTGTAAAAGCACAGGATCTTTGGTTTGCTATCATAGATGCGCAGATTGAAACCGGCACACCTTACCTGTTGTATAAAGACGCTGCCAACCGAAAATCTAACCAGCAAAACCTCGGTACGATCAAGAGCTCTAACCTCTGTACCGAAATCATCGAATATACCAGCAAAGACGAAGTGGCCGTTTGTAACCTGGCTTCGCTCGCATTGCCACGCTTTGTGATCGATGGTAAATTCAGCCACGAAAAACTGTATGAAGTGACTTATGAGGCTACCAAAAACCTCAACAAGATCATCGATTATAATTTCTACCCTGTAGATGAAGCGCGTAATTCCAATCTCCGTCATCGCCCGATCGGGCTCGGTGTACAAGGTCTGGCCGATGTGTTCATCCTGCTGCGTCTTCCGTTTGAAAGCGATCTGGCTAAAATGGTCAATAAGGAGATTTTTGAAACAATCTACTTCGCTGCCATGACTGCAAGTAAAGACCTCGCAATCGAACAAGGTTATTACGAAACATTCCCTGGCTCTCCACTTTCCAAAGGTCAGTTCCAGTTTGACTTGTGGAATGTACAGCCGACCAGCCGCTGGGATTGGGAATCACTGCGCAAAGATGTAATGAAACACGGTGTGCGCAATTCATTGCTCGTAGCGCCGATGCCAACTGCTTCTACATCGCAGATTCTCGGTAACAACGAATGTTTTGAACCGTACACTTCCAATATTTACACACGTCGTGTACTAAGCGGTGAATTTATCGTGGTAAACAAACACCTGCTGAAAGACCTCGTACAGCTCGGTTTGTGGGACAACGATATGAAAAATAAAATCATTGCAGCAAATGGTTCTATTCAGAATATAGACGAAATTCCTGCTGATATTAAAGAACTGTACAAAACAGTTTGGGAAATCAAACAACGTAACCTGATCGATATGGCTGCCGATCGTGGCGCTTATATCTGTCAGTCGCAATCGCTCAACCTGTTTGTAGACAGCCCATCTTCCGGCAAACTCACATCTATGCACTTCCACGCATGGAAAAAAGGCCTGAAAACCGGCATGTATTATCTCCGTACGCAAGCTGCTGCACAAGCGGTACAGTTTACCGTAGAGAAACAAGGCGGCCGTTCAATGGACCCAGTGATTCCAACAGCTACAGGCGTATCCAACGATGAAGATTTCGTAGGACCAGTTTGTACGATGGAAGAAGGTTGTGTTACCTGCAGTGCATAAAATCGTCGCTGTTTCATCGTCGATTTTCTGATAAACTAAAAAGCTGTCCTCACCACATGGTGGGGACAGCTTTTTTATGTCTGATCACAATAGCAGATATCTTTACAGACTTTCCAGAATACAAAAGAGGCCGCCCATTGAAGACAGCCTCATAAATTCCCTTCGAATCACCACTCAAATCGTGGTTCGAAGTATTACGGATCGGCGATTACTCCTGCATCTCTATAATTTTCGTCGGCTCCAGGTTCGCATTGCGGATCGCGATATTACGCGCCACATTTTTCGCCAGATCCACAAAAGGTTTTTTCGCCGCTGCAATGTCACTCAACACAGCCGGAACACCTTGATCACCACCTTCACGGATGCTTTGTACGATCGGAATCTCACCCAGGAATGGCATTTCAAATTGATCCGCCATCTGGCGACCACCGCCTTTACCGAAAATGTAATATTTATTTTCTGGCAATTCTGCCGGCGTGAAGTAGGCCATGTTTTCTACAATACCTAATACCGGAACTTTGATCTGATCCTGTTTCAGCATCATAATTGCTTTTTTCGCATCGGCAGCGGCAACAGCCTGTGGTGTAGAAACAATCACGGCGCCCGTTACCGGAATGGCTTGCATCAACGTCAGGTGCACATCACCCGTTCCTGGCGGCATATCGATAACCAGGTAATCCAGGTCGCCCCAATACACGTCGGTAATAAACTGACGGATCGCAGAGCTTGCCATCGGACCGCGCCAAACCACTGCTTGCTTTTCATCGATCAGCAAACCGATAGACATTGTCTTGATGCCGTATTTTTCGATCGGCACAATCATTCCCTTGCCTTCCACATCCATCATTTTCGGACGCTCATCACGTAGGCCCATCATAATCGGCAACGACGGACCATAGATATCCGCGTCCATCAAACCAACAGAAGCACCTTCTGCAGAAAGTCCCAATGCAAGGTTTGTAGCGACCGTTGATTTACCAACGCCTCCTTTACCCGAAGCCACGATAATAATGTTCTTTACACCGGGCAGCAAGGCTTTATTATCCTTACGATTGCTGTTTACCTTGGCAGTCATATGCACCTTTACGATCGCCTCTTTATCTACCAGTATGTGAATGGCGTTGACACACGCTTTCTCGATCATTTCTTTTAGCGGACAGGCAGGAGTTGTCAGCAGTACCGTAAATGAGACTTCTTTGCCATTCACCTCAATATCACTCACCATATTAAGCGTCACCAGATCTTTACCCAGATCAGGCTCCTGTACATTGCTTAAAGCCTTTAAAACCGCTTCTTTTGTTATCATATAAACCTTTGTTAAAGTGCACTAAATCTGCCGCAAAAGTACACTATAGATAGTTTCTTTGTAGCAGAAAAAATTATAGCGGAATCAATAGATTAATTGGTAATATTGGTATTACATTAGTGCCTCTAAAACGCTAAATCACATAATTTTGCTTTTATTATGCGAACCAGACTGTCATATATTACCTGCCTCATCATTACGCTATTATTTGCGGCCAGGAATGTAAATGCGCAGTCTGCTCTTTACGATAATATTATTCAGATCACGGGGGTGGTAATGACCGCCGATAGTCTCAGAGGTGTTCCGGATGTAAATGTAATCGTAAAGAATAAAAATCGCGGTGCTACTACCAGCAATCAGGGTGTTTTTACACTGGTGCTTTATAAAGGGGATACCCTCCAGTTTTCCGCAATCGGTTTTCGTGGCAAAGAATATGTAATTCCTACAGACGCACCAGGTCATTATTTCTCATTGATCCAATTGATGGTGCAGGATACTTTCTACCTGCCCGAAACAATTATTCGCCCGATGCTTTCACGAGAGCAATTTGATTATGCTTTCAAAAATTGGAATATTCCGGATGACCCATATGAAATGGCTCGTAAAAACACGAATGAATATACGTTACGTGCATTAGCCTATACGCTTCCTCGCGACGGCCGTGAAAGCCAGGCACAATACCAGAGTATCCAGGCGCAGAATGCTGTTTATTACGGCCTCAATCCCGGACAACGTCCAATGAATATCCTTAGTCCGCTAGCCTGGGCTGAATTCTTTGATGCATGGAAACGCGGCGATTTCCGGAAAAAACAATATTAGTTCCTTAATTTGTGTGAAGAATCGTTCACATGAAGAGATTATTATACAGCCCTATTCTTGTGTTGTTGGCAGCCGCATCCTGTAATTCCGGCTACGATAAAAAATATGTTACAAAAGAAGGTAAGGAACATCAGACCATCCGTTTCATGGAACTGGGTTACGGTATTGGTACCACTAATTCAGATAACACCGATTTTAAAATAAAAGACCCTGTAGATACAATCCCGTTAAAATTAGGAACCGAATTTGGCATCCGGTACTCGCTAGCATCAAACTTGGATGAAGCCGTCAAAATTCAGACAGTTTGGACGTTTCCAGATTCGACGATCGACGATTCGACTGGAAAGAAAAGTCCTTACCTAAGCTACAATTCCGCCTACACTCCGAACCTAAGTATTTTTGCATCTTATGCGCTGGGAAGTAAAAAAGAATTGCTGCCGGGCAAATGGTTCGTCTCTATTTATTGTGAAAACAAATTACTCTACCGGAAAGTTTTCTTCTTGAAAAAATAAAATGCAAACGATATAATCGATTTAAAAACACGACAGAAATGAACGCGCAAACCAATGCCTTGATAGGACAATTGAAAGAAGGAAAACTTAGCTTTAAAGAAGTGATTGAGTTTATTGAAAATGAATATCACCATCAGCCGACCGCATTTAAAAATGGGGAAACTTTTAATAGCGCAGACCAAAACCAAGGTAGTGCAAAGGTCTTTTCGTTTGCGCAATTAAACAACCTCAGCAAAGAGGACACCCTACAATTGTTTGCAGAGCATTACCAGGCGGTATTAAGCACACCAGAAGCAATAGATCACCAAAACATCCGACAATTTATGCAGCACGGTTGGGAAGGAATCCAATTTGAAGGTCCGGTATTAATTTCAAAATAACCTCAACTTATCTTACACACTACGGGTTGCCCTTTTTGGGCAACCTTTTTTCTTCCGGGCAGTTGCGTTATTAGCCCGAAGGGACAGCTGTGGCGATGGCGCCAGTCACCGGCAGGAAGGCGGTTATAGCTTTCTGTAACAGTACAAGCTGTTGCGGCAAAGAAGAAAAAACAAGCAGAACTGACAGCGCTGAGCGCATCCCGATCTTGTTGGGGTGGGAACCCGGTGGCGGCTTAAGGGGTACACCGGTTGGCGTACAGGCACAAAAAAAAACGCCCCATCTTTCGATGAGGCGTTCTAAATAAATATGGCAGCTACCTACTCTCCCGCATTGTGGTGCAGTACCATCGGCCATGAGGGGCTTAACTTCTCTGTTCGGAATGGGAAGAGGT
>Ga0265327_10000339_pt1 | contig 88890 bp, 84 predicted proteins | sample 41621metaG_FD_202089 | JGI IMG/M metagenome (GOLD analysis project Ga0265327, IMG submission 202089) | Rhizosphere microbial communities from Carex aquatilis grown in University of Washington, Seatle, WA, United States - 4-16-21 metaG | ecosystem: Host-associated > Plants > Roots > Rhizosphere...
TATGTTTCTGATTATGCCGGCTGCAGCATGAATGTATTGCGGTGGGTTTTTTATTATGTGGTCTAAGTTGGTAATTTTATTTACAATCTTGAATAAAGTAGTATAACTCAAGCCTGTGTTTTCACTTAGCTCTTCCACTAAATCTAACGGTGTAAATTTTGCTTTTAATTTGTAGGTTTCTGTTCCACCAAAACTATCTTCAATTCCATCTTCGCTAATTGCACCAATATTACGACTGCTTACTTCAGCAACGTAATCTGAAATTGTAATCAGATTTATTTGTTCAGTTGCTTTCGCAATCAAATTATCTTCATTAAACGCAATAACATAATCTGTTTTTTTTGCTAAAGCTTTCCAGAAACGATTGAATGCTTCATCAATTGTATTATCTGAATTACGTTTGAAATTTACTTCGTTCTGCGGTGTGCCTTTATGTGTATGCGACATACTTGCACCAGCCGAAATAGTTCCGTAGACATCCTTTATCTCCTTTTGATATTGTGTTACAAAGGTTTCGTAAGTCTCATTTGGTATTACGGTTAGTTGATTTACTCTTTCTGCATCTTCTGCACTCAAAGTGTCGTAAACCCTTTGTCCTTGTTGGTTTACACAGATTCTCAATCCTCTACCAATTTCCTGCCGCTTACGAATTTCGGAGTAAGCGGTATTAAGTGTTGCAATGTTAAATACATTGGGATTATCCCACCCAACACCTAAAGCACTATGAGAAAATACAAATTCTATTGAATTACCAATGGTTAGTAGTTCATCTTTCTTTTGTAAAATGAGTTCGTAAATTTTCTTTTGTTCTTTTAGCCCTCCCTCATTGTCTGAAAATTCGCCTTTCGCATTTTGAGCAAAGTAATATCCTTGTGACTCATGAATATGTTCCTCTGTAGGAGTTTCATTATTATGATACTCTGGATAAATAGCTTTATATTTTCCTTCAAATAGATTCTTGATTTTGGGTTCTTCGCCCATGTAGTTTGAAACTTTGTCGATAAAAATCAAGCTCAATACCTTAATACCTTGCGGTTTTAATTTTTCGGACTTTGCAAAATGACGATGTATCAGCCACTCTAATTGTAAAGCCCAAATATTTTCTACGTTTCCTGATGTTTGTTTTTCAAAAAGTTCAACGCCATTAGTAAACGTTATGCTCCATTTTTGTGTCTTCAAACTTTTATTGATGCGTTCAATTTTATAATTCAAATAACTTGGGTTGTTTGTTTTATCTCCTAAGTTATCGCCAACTTTCAGCCAGTTGGTTTCTTCAAAAACAAATTTCCCTGCTTTCAATTTCCAGGCTTTCACTTTTGCTTTTGGTACGCTTGTTCCGTTTTGAGTTTCAATCAATTCAATTTTAATAGTCGCTTCATCGTTTTTCTCGGTTACGGTCAATACTTCAATTTTCTTTACAAGTCCTTGTTTGTAGCTGTCATAAGGAGTTAAGCGATACAATAAATTCTTGACGGTTTTGTGAGTTGCGGAATAACGAATTTTAAAAAGTGGGTCAAGTGTTTTGAAAATTGTTTTTTCTCTTTCATTTTCTTTAGTGCTGTAACGTTCTTTTCTTTCACCTTCTGAAAGTGTTTTTAAACGCTCCACCATATTATCGCTGTCCATGCCTTCCTGTGGCTCGTCCATAAAAATAAATGGTCGCACTTTAGCAATAGCGTCAATATATGGAAGGTTGTTGAACAAATCCTCTCTTTGAGTTCTGTTCAAAATTCTATCATCAGAAGAGAAAGCACCGGTTGTCATAATCATAACTTGAGGGTGCTGCTCTTCAATAAAGTTTGTTACTTTATTTAGTTTCTTGCTGTCGTAGTCAAACGCTTGAACTTTGAAACCGTAAATGTTTTCAAGTTGCTTTTCAAAAGTTTTGAAAGTACCTAAAGTCCCTTGCCTGATAGCGATAGAAGGAACAAGTATGATGAATTTTGTAAAACCGTAATGTTTGTATAATTCATAAATTGTCTTGATGTAAACGAGTGTTTTCCCTGTGCCAGTCTCCATTTCAATACACAAGTCATTGTCCACTGAATACTTTGCAGTTTCATCGTCTATGGCATTTTCTTTTGCAATGGCTTTGATATTGTCTGCTAATTGCTGCTCTGTTAATTTGCATAAGTTAGAACGGATGCCTTCAATACAAGCATTATCAAAAGTGTTTTTATCTGTTCCGTCAAACACTTTAATAACCGCTTGAATAGCTGTGTCCTGATATTTTAGGTTTTCTAATTGTAACTCCATTATTTCTTGCCGTTCTGTTTACGTTGACCTTTAATTTGTTCTTCTGCAACCTGCATAGCTTTTAGAGCTAAATCTTCTTCGCCCACTTCATTAATAATTTTCTGACTTAGAAATAGAACAGTAAGTTCTTCGACATCATGTTTGTAAATTCTTGCAAGTTTCATTACAATTTCTTTTGAAAGTGGTCTTTCTCCTCGTTCCATTTTGCTAAGTATTGCAACGTCAATGTCCAGCGATGCTGCCACCTTACGAAGTGGCAACGCTTTTTCCTCTCTAAGCTTACGGAGCTTGTCTCCAATTGTTGCTGTTGACATATCGTCTATTGACAAGTTTTGTCAAATTTATATAGTATCAGCCTGTTGAGCAAAGATTTATTGTTGAAGTTTTCAACAAAATGTTGATAGATATTCGTTGGCCAGGGTGGGCTGTGTGTTGGCATTTTTAACTCCTTCTACATCACAATTGCAGATTCGGCCCAAAATCTTAGGTGCTGGCTGACCAAATTGTCGGAGAGGACGAAACAAAATAACGAGAGCGCTTGTTCGCCATGTATCTTAGTTGCGGTTAGGGCCCACGAACAAAGGCGACATACTAACAACAAAGACAACTAATTATGGCTAAATTCTTAAACACGAGCGGAGTTTCTTATCACTTAGAAGAACTTATCAAAGGAACAAAAGACAGGTTAATTCTAATTAGTCCGTACTTGCAATTCGCTGACAGAATAAAAGAACACCTTAGTAATCTGAACCTATTAAAACGGGACATTCGGATCATTTATAGAGAGAACAAACTTCAATTGGAAGAAAACAATTGGTTAGAGAACCAAATTGGAATTCGAACAAGTCTCTGCAAAAGTTTACATGCCAAATGTTACATCAATGAAAATGAAGCAATTATTACATCAATGAATTTGTACGCATTCTCACAACAAAACAATAATGAAATGGGAATTCATATTTCCAAGGTTGATGATACAGAGTTGTACAATGCAACCCTGGAGGAAGCTCAACGATTGTTGACGATAAGCGAAGAAATTAGAGTCACTATTAAGAAGGTAACACAAGACACTCCCCCTAAAATTGAAAAGAAAAGTGTGGAAATTAAGCCATCATCATATTCTAAATCATTGGTCAAGCAGACAGGGTATTGTATCAGGACTGGCGCTTTAATCCCCTTCGATGTGGAGAAACCGATGAGCTTCGAATCGTTTAAATCATGGAGTAAATACAGCGATCCCAGTTATGCGGAAAATTTTTGCCATTTTTCTGGGGAGCCTTCAGGCGGTGAAACAAGTCTGAGTCGACCGATACTTAAAAAGAACTGGAAAAAAGCTAAGGAGATATTCGGCTTGTGAAAAGGCAATAGCAACTCCGAACTTCATTTGAATTTGATAGATAAATAGCGGAGAACATTGTCACTATAATCAGGCTTGAACCAAAGTGAGCGAATGTACTTTCCTGTAGTGTTTTACTCAACTCTTATTTTAATGAAGTGTTCAATTATTATTCACGCCGTATTTTGGGGGTTATTAGCGACCAATAGTAAAGAAGACGGTCATCCAACGAAGGTGCCGCCTCCTATAATAATCAGTTCATAAAACCTTTCACAACACGTATCGACTAACAAAAGCAACTTAACACATTTAAGAGTAGCGTAGTGCTAACTTTCTGAGTCTGGTAAAACCGCGAATTTTCAAGAGACTATCCGAGAAAGATGCAAGACGCACCCCAAGAGGGGTGTGGCTTCATCTATTCATTAAGGATAGTCGGGACTTCGCGGTTCCCTCCAGGCCTGATGTCTAGCTCTTGGGTTCACGCCTCTCCCTTTTTATATCCGGCAGGTATTTTGACGGATACATCTATAGAGACAAACCCATGGTGAGATTGAACGAAGAAGTGATCACGTATCGAATTAAAGATGCAGTGATAGATTACCTGAAAAAAGGAAAAAAAACCCAAACTTGGCTTGCAAAACAGCTTGGAGAAACACTCCCAAGTTTTCAGAAGAAATTAAGCAGAGACGATATTGGGATAGGCTACGTGACCAGGATTTCGAAGATTCTTAACTACGATTTTTTATGCGAAGCGAGCTACGAGAATCAAATACTGGAATTTGGTTTTGCAAATCAAATCAAACCGGTTGACGGGTATAAAAATAGATACGTTGAAGTAGTCGTAAACCTAATGAATAATCAGGCTGAACTACTGGCCGTTAAAGACAAGCTTGCAATTCTTCAAATTGATTACGATATCCTCTTAGAACAATCACCTGTTAGGCCGATAAAACCGAAATAAGTCAAATCATTTTCAACAACATGAAAGGTGCACCTCATTTTGAGGGCACCTCCTATGTTGTCAGTTTATTTCAGTTTACGCAATTGATCCTGGTGCAATTCCTGGATTCGTTAAATTATTCCACTTCTTCATGTAATCGGCCTTCACATTCTCCGAGACCTTGGCATAGATCATTGTCGTAGCAATTTTCGAATGCCCCAGGAATTGCTGAATTACCTCGACTGGGATTCCAATTTCAATGCAATTACTGGCGAAGGTGTGACGGGCACAATGGAAGGTTACCTTTTCGTCGATATCCAAATACTTCAGAAGTACTTCCTTGATGTAAATATTGTATCGCTGATTCGTAAAGACCTTGTCCAGGGCTCCAGCTTTGATCAGCGCATTGGCATTATCTGAAAGCGGAATCGTCACAAATTTATCCGATAGCTTTTGCGTTTTTAGTGGAACAAAGGATATCAAACCAGCATCCACCAACGCCTCACCCTGCCCTTCCTGTGCTTTAAGATCAGAATATCTGAGTCCAGTATAGGATGATAGCAGAAATGCCCCTACAGTATCGTGGTGAGGGGGATATTCGATCGTGCCAGCCATATACAAATCGTATAAAGCTTTTTGTTCGTGGCATGAAAGGTGGTGACGCTCAGTTTCTGTTGTAGTGCATTTCATAAAGGCCATGGTTGAATTCGTAGCAAGCCCCATTTTCTGAGCATAGTGAACCACTGCCTTTGCGCACTTTATGTGATTGCGGATCGTATTAGGCGCATTGTTGTACTCCTTCAGTAGGTATGCACTGAATTTATTTAGAACATCAAAGCCCACATCAACAATATTGAGTTTAGGATAGAGTTCTTTCAATCGCTCTCCAGTCCTGACATAAAGCCTCATCACGGAATACGTCAATGGTGTCGTGTCAGAATAGTTTTTTAATATTTGATAGAAGCAAGTCTTTGAAAGAGCTCTCGCAGAAGGCTCTCTTCCAAATATCCGTTGTTCAAGAACATCGATGTCGAAGCTGTAAGAACCTTCCGGAGAATATATGTATGCTAATGCCTTGGCCCGATATGCTTCCAGCTGCGAATTAATGTGATGAAAATCCGGTGCAGAGTTTCGAATTTTCTCTTTTTGTTCATCAAAATGGGCCGGTGCCACTTTCATGCCACAATTAATGAGAGTGACTACCCCATCCCGGTTAATTCGAAAGTAAATGGGTGCCCCTTTTTTTGTGAGCTTGCTACCTGACCGGATTATTATTGAAAATACTGTTGACATTGGTTTTACGCCTTTTTTGTTTTTGTAGAGAGATACGCTTTTGGATATTGTTGTTGGAAATGATCCAAAAGCTAAGGCGGAATAAATGGCCACAAAATCGCCACAAAATCGCCACAAAATAAACCCGGACGAAGCCTGACGGCTCCGGATGTTGAAGGGTACAAAAAAGCGAAACCCGCACTAAGAGCCTTGCTCCGTGCGGGTTTCGCGGTAAAATGCCGGACTAAGCGGGACGTCTTTGGTAGTTCCACCAGAACTTATACAACAGCCACCAGCAAGGCTTTGAGGGTCTTCCGCACTTTTTCCGCACTTTTTATCTTGAGTTCATTTTGGTGTTGGCAAAGTCTATTTCTTTTAACAGTTCTAGAGACCAGACATCAAATTCGAAGTTGAATTATTCCCAAATACCAATTACAATTTCTGAATGATTACTCTGTGTGGAATCGGACCAGCGACTCCATTTGCATCAAAGGCGTTCTTTACCAATTCCTGTACCCCAAAATAGACCTCCCAGTAATCAGGTTGCGTCGTGTAAGGGCGAATAGCCAGAGTAGTCATTCCATCTGCTACTTTCAGTACTGAAACTTCAGGCGCTGGTGAATTAAGCACTTTGGGATGGGTGAGCATTGCAGATGTAGCGACTTCACGAGCCTTTGCAATATCAGTATCTAACGAAATCGCCATGCTGAGATCAACTCTTAGATTCCCATGACTGGTATAATTAGTGATCACTCCTGTTGAAAGGGCACCATTAGGAAGGATTACCGTTTTGTTTTCTGGACTTAAAACTATTGTGTTAAAAATTCCCAATTCCATTACCATACCTGTAATACCCTGAGCCTCCAGCATATCCCCAACTTTGAATGGTTTAAAAATTAACAACATCACTCCTCCAGCCAGATTTCCTAATGATCCATTCAATGCCGCACCAATAGCCAAACCTGCGCCTGCAAGCAATGCTGCAAAACCTGTAATATTTACTCCAAGCATCCCAATTACCGCCAGGAACAACATTAGTATCATAGTTACACGAAATACAGAAAGTAGAAAAGTCTGCAAAGACATATCCAATTTCCTTGTGGTAAGCAAGCGGCGTAGAATTTTATTCACCCAACTAATGAGCCACATACCTACTATATAAACGATGATTGCCCCTATTAATTTTAGTCCATAGCTTACTGCTAGAGTCTTAATAGTAATCAACCATGTTTGCCCTTTTGAAATGGCGCTCTCAATCTGTAAAAGGTGAATCATTTTGCTTTGTTTTAGATGAAGGAATAAATATTTTCAATTTCGTTTGAACCATTTATATTATTGAACCAATTTCAATACACCGTAGGTGCAAAACATTGTTTTAACATTTGAAAAATAATAATATATTTCTTGTGTATATACATATTTTTTTATTCAATTCTTCTAATAGAAGCATTAGTACGACTAAATAGACAATATATAGATACATTATTTCATATCAAAAACAAATAAGTTTTGCTAAACCAATAGTAACAGTAGCAATAATTAATGACGCAACTAAGATATACCAAATAAGTCGATAGTAAATATCACTTTTTAGCCATCTTTTACCCAAGTCAGTAATTGTGTAATAGCTATCTTGATCACCTGCTATTTTAACAATAAGACCCCTTTTACGAAGCCAACGAATTACAGGAACACTGGTCCTTCGCTTAGATTGAACTCGTTTGTGTGAATTACTAATAATTTCATTTTTAGAAAGACGATAATCTTTATTAGTTCGAGCAATGTCTTTTAAAAGTAGGTAAGCATAAATACTTCGCATTATCATGTTATTATTACATCTAAAATACTATAATGTTTAAAACCATTTTTATTTCTTTTAGGAGATTAAAGTAATTTAAAAGTGAAATAAGCATGAAATAAATACGTATAATGGTATTAAAATACAATTACGCAACGTTAAAAATAGTTTGCTAGTGATTCAAAGACATAAATAACAATTTTTTCCGTCATTTTTATAATGGATTTAAATACAACCATGCTACTAATTTGATTTTTGTAACAATTTTTAGCAATTAGAAATCAAATTACTATCTATACGTTACTTGTGATTTTAAATTGATCAATATAGTAGATTAGAAGCCTCAAGACAATTAAATTTTATTAACCATAAAGAGGTGAATGAATTGGGTTATAAATCATTCATATGTTATTTATTTTTCTATGCAATTAGCATATATTAAATAAATATCCACAACTAATCCCACTCCTTAAGTCCATAATATTTCATCCGCCATCCCACGATTTTAACAACAATAGCCCCATCAACAAGAGCACGTTTCAATTTTCTATCTATGAAACTCTTTACATTAATTATATTCGAAGGAATAAATTGAGGGTAACTATCAACTATATAATCAGTGATTTCACTAATATTCATCGCCTTATTATTTGCAACTAAAACTTCTTTAATAAGAACATTATCCTTACGTTGTTCTATTTCCAATTTCTGACGTTGTTGCAGCCAGTCCAACTTCTTAAGTTTTTCAGCTCCAGTTAAACCCTGAATATTTTCAACAACTTCAATGTAATATGATGACAAGTCATTGATTTCTTGTTTCACCTTAAGTAGCTGCATTTTTAATTTTTCCAAACTTTTGATTTCAACACGAGTACCCAACATCCTGATTAACTATTTATATAAAAATGATAATAATTTAATTATATAGAACGACTTGCATTGCTAAAGTTGCAAACCATACTTACCTAAAGCCTATGATATAATATTACATTTACCGAGTTGGTTCTTTATTCCATACCAAATCAATAAACTCTTTAGAAGGTCTGAAAATAGGTATGGTACGCTCCGGAATAACAATCGAAGAGTTAGCCTTGATGTCCCTAGCTTTTTTTTGTTTGCGGTGAACCACTTCGAAGGAGCCAAACCCCATTACAACTATACTCTCCCCTTCGGCCAAACTGCTTTTTACTTCAGTAAAAAAAGCTTCCAATGTTCTACGTACATCCCATTTATTTTCATTTGTCTTTTCTGTGATGCGATCTATAAGCTCTTGTTTGGTCATTATTGAATCTTGTTTGGTTAAACATTTATTATTCAATGCTTAGAAGAAGAAAAATCCATCTTGTACTTTAATAGATGCTGATGGTGCGTCACGTTTTATGGCGTCAATTACTTTTTCTCTCCCCTGTATTCGTTCATACATCTGGCTTGTGCCGATTATCTGACCATTGCCGGATTTTAAATTGAAGTAATATCTTCCATTATTAGACATCAAAAGTTCGTAATGGTTATCATTCAATGCGATGTGTTTTACAGTTGCGATGCTTTTTTCGCAATCTTCTAAAGTTTTGAATATTTCACTGGACAGAATAACTGCACCGTTACTAGTCATAAGATTAAAACGGAATTCCTGACTCGGCGTTTCAATTATTACAAATTTTCCCATAATTTTATTATGCTATTTTATATAAAAGGCCATATTATAAACCTGGCATGTTTAAAAAGTGTCCGAAATTTAAGCATGCCTAGTTGAGATTTCGTAGCTTGTGTCATATTTCTCAGATTTGCCGATAGCCTTCTTTGCTACCAAGATATCAACCATGGATCATAGGCGAAAAACTAGAGTTTATTTTTTCTTAACAGTGTCACCATCATGACATCATATGTGATTGTATTTTCATTATACATACTATTTATTCGTGTTTTATGTCTTAAATTCCTTTTAATTTTTGCATATTTCCTGTTATTTCAGCACCTTCTAAATTAAATGAACAGATATCTTCCATGAGAAATTATTTCATTTTCATTCCAATCAGGCAATCCAACAAGCTTATGAGATATGGAATCAATTGTGGTAATTTTTAAATCGCCTAAACGAACCATCTGATCTATTGTACGCTTAAAATAAGAATCAGTATGAATGAGATGACTAGGAATGAGGCCCGGATATTGAAATTCTACAAGTCGTTTTAATTGCTTAAGAGACATCCATAATGATTTTTCTTCTAATAACTCAATTACAACTTCTTTAATTCCTCTATTCCGCTGAAACGTTTCATTATTATATTGAGATCTTTGCAACCGAGTTGTTGAAAGTTCCGGATTTGACTTAAAGAATATTTTAGCCCAATCACTAAGTTCCTTGATTTCTCTCTTCAATCGTTCCAATTTTCCATTAAATACCTCTAATTCATTATTCATTGTTGGAATATTTTTGTAGTTCATTATACGTAATAGTTAGTATCAACTTCGTCGCCACTTTAATCGGTATATGTCAAATACGGTTTATTACTTCATTATATGCTTTGAAAAGCCAAGGCCCAATTATAGGTTGGTTAACATTCATTTGACCAAACAAATATACTTTTACTGAATAATCATTTTTCTATAATTCATTAGTTTAGTTAGTTTATCAATTATTTCCACATAATATATTCCAGGTGATAATCCTAAAATGGAAATAACATTTGATCCATTGTGCAAAAGAAATTCATTTATCACTGTCTGACCATATGTGTTATATAATCTTGCTATTGGGCTTCCATTAAAGCCGGATAATTCTATGTTTATACCCTCACCAACTGATGTCGGCATTGGATAAATTGTAATGTTTGGTCCACTCACATTTCTATTAATGGCTAAAGTTCGGCTATATGAAGTCACATTATTATTATCAACAATTTTAAGTCGAAAAAAATTGGTGTTTCCGGTAGAAAGTGTGTAATTATAACTATAAGAATGCATGGCAACAGTATTCAGGGCAGGGCTGAATCCCACAGTTGAGAATTCCGTTCCATTATTACTAAGTTGTATTTCGTAGCGATCAAGGTTATTTTCATTGTTTACGACCCATTCCAATTGCACACCATTATCTTCTTGAAGAATACCATTAAATGAAACAAGCTTGATTGATAGCGGCATAATCAGGTTTGTTATCGTACACACGACATTATCTCCGGAAGCTGGAGTAATATTTGCACCTGTTGATGGATTAAAAGTTCCGGATGGCAAAAGCGTGGATGACCCTTGAGCCGCATTGGTACATGTAATCGTTGTTGTATACGCAGATAGAGCACTTGGTCCAGAATTGGATTCTGTAATTTTAAGTGTGGAGCCTATTGTCTTTAAAGCAGCAGCAGCAAGTGCGGTATCATTTGTTCCTGTAGTAATGGCACCTCCTCCTGGGAAAATACCAGTATTAGATAATGTAGAGCCGGTAATACTATCTGCATAAATCAATGTTGTAAATTGATCTGAGGGATCAATGCGATTACCAACGATTACTTTATTCACCTGAATAGTTGCTCCAAGAGTCAGGGTAAAAAATGTCTGGTTATTAAAGGAAAAAGGAGCTGTTGTGGTGTATAGACTATTTGAAGTGTTATTCAATAAAGTAAATGTAGGATTGCTCATAGTCGAACTACTGCTGGTTACCAAATACACCGGGGCTCCATTTATACCTGAAGTACCACTTAAATTAAATTGCATATTAATAGCCCCTGCTCCACCGGTATTTTGTGAAGTCCAAACTCTTGGAAGAGTTTTATAGCCTGGAACTATTGATGTGGAGGAAAAACCTGCCGTGCTTCCATTATTATCACCAAACATCATGAACTGGTTATTGGATATGCCAGTCCTGCCGGCATTCTGACTGCTGAAGTCATTGCTCGTTGCAACGGTAAGGATCGGCGCAGACGTTCCTATGGTGGCTGAGCTGTGCGATACCGCCTGGGTCAGGCCCGAGGTACCGGAGCCGTTATTATCTGTCCCGATGCCAAAGATGTTGTTTGTCAGATTGACACCAGTTACGCCACCAACCGTTAAGCCGGTGTTTTGCTGCGGGCTGGTAGTGGCCACATTAAAAAATATTGCCCCCTGGCTGCTTACATAGTCGTCACTAATGGTAATACCGTACTTCAGCGCCAAATAGCTGGCAATTTTACTCCTGCTAAGCACGCTAATCGTATCACTAATGCTGAAGTAAGAAAAACTGACGATTTCAGATACGTTGCCAACTAACTTATTATACGTTGAAAGTGAAGAGGAACCGCTTGGCCCGCCGATAGCCGAAACATTTGGATTTGGTGCGCCGCTGTATGATGCAAGAGATCCATAATATAGGGTATTCAAATTGGTAGAAACCCGGTTGGAATTGGTACCACATCCATTTCCGCAATACCTTACCCATGCCAGCGCCGGTACTTTGACCGGCGCCAATCCGGTCGGACCGGCCAGATTATAGCCAGTGCCGTTATAATTTCCCTGCACACGCAAGGTGCCACTACCATTTAAAACAAGAGAATTTCTATAAGTACTGCTAGAAGTTTCATCAATCAAAGTGGAAAACGTAGTATAGACATCCGCAGAATACACCACATAAATATCCTGTACAAACCACATCGGGAAGTCGGTACCGCCTTTAAGATAGCTATTTCCATCAAAGTGTATGGTTGGATTGAAATTAAAGGTATCCTGGTTATTTACCGATATGGTGGAAGGTGAGGCTGAGGCCGGAAATGATCCTGTATTCCCTGAAATATCTGACCAGCCTGTTACCTTTGTTCCTGATAATGTAATACTCCCTGTATTACTAGCATTATACCATCTGCCCTTATCTAGAAATGTAGGTAAAAATACACCACCAGGACTTTGAGCATAAACCTTATTTATGCCTGTTAAGATTAAACAGAAAAAAGTCAGAAAAATAGATCGTATAATATACTCCATCATCCATCGGGTTTTTTAGTTGTGTATATTTTAAAATTACTTTGCAATACTTAAGTGAAACGAACTGTTCCACAATTATGTGTAACAGTTCGTAAAGGAATAACATCACCATTTAATAGAACTTCCACGCATTGTTCGGGTTGCATCATCAGTTATTTCGTATTTGTCAGCATTAGAGTCTGGACATGCACTTATTAATAGATTAATTGATGATTTTTTCAGGTTACATTACAATTGTTAACACTATTACTGCAAACCATCCATGCGAGGTGGCAGGTTATTGCTTAAGCGATAAATCCAAGTCTCTTAGCGCTTTTGTAATTATTAATAAACTTTTAATCCCTATTTTCCTGAATCCTAATAAATCCTCTGCCTTATATTCACAGAGCTCCCCCAGGTTTTTTATTCCTTTCTCATATAGCGCTGTTTCTATTCTGTTTGAAATTTCAAGTACTGAAATTGGCAATAGCAATCGTTCATCAATAGCTAGAGGGATATCTTGTTTTTTAGGGCCGGATCTTATCATAAGGGAATTATCATCATCACCATTCACAACTTTCTTGAATGTGAAATCGATTGTTTGATTGGAATGTTTTTCATACTTAACAGCTATTTGGAACAATTCAAGGTGGAAGCTTACGAATGCATCTGTATTATCGATCTGAAATAAACCAACTATTGTTTTATTATTTTCAAATCAACTATTTGCAAGTCAGTTTCAGCATCATTTACCTTAATGTGATAAACACCTGCTGAGTATTGACCAATGTTCAATTGTTCAGATGAAGCATTCGCAAATTGCTTAGTGATTAACCTTCCGGTTGCATCATAGACCACCAATTTATCGCCTTGCGTCAATCCATTAACATGAATGACTCCTGTGGTAGGATTCGGAGAAGCGGTAATAATATTAGTCTTGTTACATGATGTGCTCACCATTAGAACATTTGAAAAGCTCGTTGAACCGTCATTATCGAATTCCTGAATCCGGTAATACCCTTTACCATCATTCTCAGGCTTACAGGTAAAATTGTATGTGCTGTTACTTCCGGTTGCCGGAATGCTTGCTCCTATAGGTTTGAAGTCTTGCGCATCCTGACTATACAAAATAGTATAACTGCGGGTAGCTAGTTCCTGTCCAACAACCCACTTTAATACAACATCGCAATTCTGCTCATGTCCTTCAAAACTGATCAGGCGGATCGGCAAGGGGGTCACAGGATTACTTGACTTGCTGTAATAAGCAGTTTGGCCGCTCGCCGATGTGGCAAACGTGGTGTAGGCAAGGCTTCGCTCAGACGCATTGGCTATAGCGCTGCCCGTAGTGAGGCTGCCGGTAGCTGTGCCGGCAGCGAGGTTATTGCTCTGCCACGCGGTCTGGCTCAGTGAGGTCTGCCCAGTCGTGTTAGGCGTTGTCCCGCTCCAGCGTGTTACAAAGTGGCTGCTGTTGCTAAAGCTACTCTGGTCGGTGATCAGGTTGTGCTGAAGGTCGATTGTAGAGTTACCGCCCGAATTATCTGCATAGATATTCCAGGTACGGTCCATCCCGTTATTGCCGGCTTCTGGCGAAGTGCTAGTGGCGTAGTCCTGCACCAATACATGCATTCCATTAGCAGTGGTATTGTTGATGGCTGCCGGTGTATAATCGCCTTCTGCTTTACCAACCGGGAATACCCAATTGCCGGTGTAGCTGTCTTTTACTACGTGACCAGTGCCATTAGTTACGGCAAAACGGGTTTCTCGGTAGCCGGTTTCTGTGGCAGTAGTTGCAAAACGGAAATCATTGTTGCCCAGGATCACATCGTTGCCGGTAACACTGGTGGCATCGGCATGGGTAAGTGCAAAGTCAAAGCTAGTGCCGATATAGAAGGTATGATCAGTATTGGCAGTAGTAATATCTCCACCAGAGGCCGCAATCGCAACTGAGCCCAGTACAATATTGTTAGGGTTTCGGTTCACGACGTTGGCGAGGATCTGGCTGTTGCCACCATCTACCGTTGTTGGCTGGCCGGCCCAAGCCACACTTTCGCTGAGTGTACCGAAGTTAGAGGGATCGTCAATAATCATCTGCCCGCCCCCATCAATCACTGCCGTAGGTGCAATGAACACATACTGGCTAGCGATCACCCACTGCTGGCCGGTAGGGATCGTTATATGGGCCGAGGGGCCAACATACAGATATTGGCTGTACTCTGTTACACCTCCAGTGGTAAAAGTACCCAGGTAGGTGCTGGCACTTTGAGCAGCAACTGCAGACCAAATAAACAAGCTAGCCATTAAACTTGCAAAATGTTTTATAAATATTCTATTCATGTTAAAGATGATTTTTTTGAAAAATTATAAGTGGATCATTCAGCCTTTTGTGCTGAAGATTGTCCGGTGATAACTGTTCCACTCAACGCTGAAACATCAGGGATAACTGTACTCTGAATTCTAGGGGGCTCGTTCATTTTATACATTGCTTCGCTATAAACACCTAACTGGCGTTCCACTTCCCTCCGTTCATGAATCTCTCGTTTCCAGCGTAAATGATAAATGAAGGCTATTGTAATCCCTGTAAGACCAATAACAGGAAAGGCTATAAGACAAATTGTTTCTAGCATTGTAATTGACGTTATATAGATGATGTTGGTCGATTTTTGTGTTTGCTCCATCCCATTACTTTTAGAAACTCATTGTTTTTTTTCACTGTAACTTTCATATTGAATGAATTAATCAATGAATTATATATTAAAACCACAAATGACATAAATAGATTTATTATTGCACAACCAATATCGGCCAATTGACTTCCAACTACCAGACCATTTGCTATTAATAATTCTGAATGCTCATTGACATCCGATAACCACTGATTGAAATCACCAATTGGGTGTCGGCAACAATCAGAAAACGGGAGGTAGTAGCTGGGACTCCGTAGTCCCAGCATATTGCAACCCCCATCCATTAACAGTTCCTATCTAACTGCCAATTTGTGTGTGAATGAACCTTTCTTTACACGTGCAACAGCATTCTGTAACTGCAGAATTTGATTTTCTAGTTTAATGAATGCCCCATCCATCTCATTAGCATCAGCGGTGAGCTTTGCATTCTGGGCTTTTAATAATTCGATCTCAGCCTGCTGCTCTTGAACAGCTTTTGTAAGAACAGGGATCAACTCGGTGTATTTAATCGCTAGGTAATCGTGGTTCGGGCCCATGGTTGTTTGCTCTACTACTTCCGGTACCAGCGCTTTTACTTCCTGCGCTATGAAGCCCAGGCTGGTGTTTTTTGCACCCTTGTAGTTGTACATAGTAGGGCGAAGCGCCATTACCGTGCTAAGGCCATACTTGATATTATTGATATTTTCCTTGCTGCGACGGTCGGAGATAGAAGCCCATGTAGTACCGCTTGCTGCGAGGGATACACCTGTTGTGCTACCTGTATTGGTAAACAAGTTATAGCCGCCAGAGAAATTAGCAGCGAGTTGATTGGCAACAGTGGTGGTAGCACCTAACCCTAAGGCCATAGATTGCGAGAAAGCGGCAGTATTGCCGATACCGATAGCTACTGCCCGGTCGCCGGTAACACTGTTTTGATAACCCATAGCCCAGGCGCCATTGCCGCTACCGGAAACAGAATTTTGAACACCAAGCGCCATTGCATTATGGTTGGTAGACGTATTTGTATTGCCAATACCCACAGCGGCAGCAGAACCACCACTAATGGTGTTACTGTATCCAATGGCAGAACCATATGAGGTACCGGAATTAATAATGTTGGCCCAACCTATTGCCGTAGCAACGTAGCCGCTATTAATATTTGTTCCGCCGAGATTTGTAGAGCCCGAGCCGTTTAATTTATTTGAATATCCTAAGTTCAGGGAATAATCCCCGCCCGGACCGGTTGTATTATTATGACCCACAATTAGATTGGTAACATTAGCCGAATCTTTGTTGCTGTATCCTATTACAGCAGATGAAGCTGCATTAGTATAATTTCCGTTGCCCGTTGCCAGTGAATGAGATGCATTGGGGCCAATGGTATTACCCTGCCCCGTTACCAGTGTATAGTTGGCGAAGTCCCTATTATTGATACCGAATACAGCACTTCCCTGGCCGGATGAATAATTGTAAATACCACCCATTACAGAATAAAGCGCAGTAGCAGTAAGCGTATCTACATTCCCGGTTATAGATGAATAATTTGCTGCATTCAAATGACCGCTGCCGGCTACCAGTGAGGCAGTACCGCTGTTAGTATTTACATTACCGAATGTAGCGGACAGATCTGAAGTTACATTATTCGTAGCTCCTGTTACAATAGCTCCGTGTGCAACAGGCCCTACTGTTTGACCAATACCGGCAACCAATGCATATAGTGAAGCAACTGAGTTACCAGCACCTAATACAGCTGTATATAATCCGCCGGTTTTGATGGTATTATTTACACCCGCTACCAGTGTATAGCTTGCAGAGTCTTTGTTGCTCGCACCAAAAACGGCGGAAGCACGTGATCCTGCACCAGCAAAAGTGTTGCTTTCGCCACCTACTACCGTTGAAAAACCTTGAATAGAGTGTGCCGTACCGCCTATCAGATTTTGCTGTCCTGAAATGTTACTATTATAGCCAAATACTGCATTGTAGTTATTGCTGACTGTATTTGCCTGCCCGCCAATTACGCTGAAATGGCCACCTGCACCGGATGTAGTATTTCCCTGACCAAACATGGCTGTATAAATGGAATTGGTTCCGTTGGTATTACCCTGCCCCGCTACCAGTGTATAGCTTGCAGAGTCTTTGTTCTGATAACCACCAACGACACTATAAGTAGCACCAATTGCTGTATTATAAGCACCTGACATATTCACATAATCAGCATTTTTCACTAAATTACCCTCACCAGATGTATTTCCTTTGGCACTGTTATTTATTATGTTTTGATAACCACCAACAATAGATGCATTTGAATTGCCAGATAAGGTATTATTGACACCAAAAACCGCTGGACCATCGGTGGAAATCCCCTTTCCTATAATATTACCCTGCCCCGCTACCAGCGTATAGCTTGCAGAGTCTTTGTTGGATGAGCCAAAAACGGCAGCAGAAACTACCTGGCTTGCACTATAAGCTGAATTGCTGGCACCAGCCATAATAATACCCTGGCCATTCGTTACCGTGTTTGAGTTACCAGCAACGAAAGAATTGGGCGTGTTGGTAACAGTATTTGCCTGCCCGGTAACGGTTGTTGCATGACTAACACCCGCTGTATGGGGTAAAGATGCATCATATATTATCTGATTACCGAGACCGCTAACGTTAGAATATGTAGTTGCGTTTGCTACTGCACCAGGGTTTTTAATCTGATTTCCCTGTCCAAAAACAGAAACATTGTCTGATAGCGTACCAATTTCATTATTCTTTCCGGCAACAATAGAGTTTTGCGCAGAATCTCTGTTACTATCGCCCCAGTTTAGGGAATTTACGGTAAGAGGTCCAAAAATTCCGTACGCACCACCAACCATATTTCCATTTTGGTCAAACTGTGCACGAACTATGCTGTTCGTACCAACCGCCAGATTTTTTGCGTCTGTCGTTCCCCAGAAATTAGCAGCTCCTACAGCCGTTCCTGTTTGCGTTAAAGACGGCGGCGTAGTACCTGCATTACCCTTCAGCCGCCAGTAGTCGGCGCTGCTGCCATTGCTCAGGGGGTTCCAGCTTCCTTCCCATACTACCAGGCCGGTATCGAGGCTATTGGCGCCCCCGGAGGTGGTGTTATAAACTACCATGCCTTTGGTGGCCGTACCCGTCATCGGCGACCAGGTCAGGCGGTCGGTAAGGGCTACCCTGCTGGGCAGGAAGCCCTTGTTGGTGCTTTGTAGCTCCAGCACGGCGGCGGAGTTGATGGCGGCACTGGCCGTACCATCGGAGATGCGCTGCTGGGCATGTAAAGCACCACTGCCCAGTGCGACTAATGCTAATGTGTAAATGGTATTTTTCATTTTTGTTGATTTCGATTTTTATGGATTAAGCTGTAAACAGGTAATGCGGTTTTTGAGATATTACTGATACTGAATTAAAATGATTGATTTTGATTATTAATAAGTGTAGATATATTTTACTTTCAAAGCGGTTGTATCTTTTAGGGATGCCACTCCGTTACTTCAAATTCTTCGGGCGATAAATAATACTTTTCAAAGTCAGGGAGGATGGCGAATACGGCCCCGAAGCTGTTTACCCATACATAGAATTCATTATTTGGCAAATACGCAAAACGATCATTTGCAAAAAACTTATCCGCTATATTGGTCCTAATTAGATTTAAGGCCTTTTTCAACCGGACCTTCAATGGAACTTTTCCATGAAAACAGATCGGATAGGGACTGTCGGAACTGTTTCCAACTTTAGATATTATGGCTGGTGAAGTAAGCGCAATCGAAAGCATGGTATATCCAAAAAAAGGCGCTGATATTTTATATGAAGTACTTAGCATAACTTATAATATTTAATCAACAACGATGCTTTATAGAATTTCGCACTATAATTTAAATGATTTTATTTGCCAGGTGTCAAATTCACTATGTTCATACTAATTGTGCTCAATGAAATTTCAGATTCGAAATATTTTTTTTATTTGTTGCCTTTTTGTTATCAGAAAAACAAAGCAAGTTCAAAGCATGTTACAATTTTCCTACCTTCATGTAATCAGTAGTATATTATCTGCAAACGGAAGGTTCTATCCTTCCTGCGGATAATCTGTAATAAAAAATTGCAGGCGAACTCAGGTATGATTGATATTCAAAAGTTTGTATTCAGTAATTCACGAATCCCAAAAAGCAGCACTAATCGCTGACTGGTTAGTTTTATTCGTTGTATGGCATTAAAAAATTGCTGTCTTGCATCCTTTTTGTTATGAATAGTCAAAGAATCCAGGAATGTCATCCACCGCCATTTTTAAATGCTGCAAGGCTCTCAGGAATTTCACCATTAACAGCCTATGGATCGGAGGACTTTTGCATTGTCTTTACGGTTGTCAGAATCAGTCCCGGAAAGTTTCCGTAAACCCCTCTGTTACTGTTTATAAGCTCTGGGATAGTGCAACCCGTCTTTACGATCTCGATACTGCAGGTGCTCAGCACATACTGAGCCTGATGCGCTACGAGGCAATACGCATTCACGATACAACAGGGCTTGCCTGTTATTACCAAATGCAGGCGTACCTGTCAGGATGCCAGAGCGGCAATTTTGAGGAAGCAATCCAGTATGCTGATTCTGGTATGCATCTTGCTTCAGGAGGCAGTACACCATTACGTTTCAGGGCCTATTTTGGTAAAGGACTCGCCTACCTTACTGATACACGCCATACCGATTCTGCAATCGGGTACTTCCTTCAGGCTGAGGATCTGGCCATTAATGATTCAGCAATCATCCGTGAAAAATCACTGATGAGCCAGGTATATACAAACATTGCCATTCTACACAATCTGCAACATAACATGCAGGAGGCCAGTAAATATTTCCGGCGCGCTTTGGATCTTGCATGGCAGCAAAAAGATACCCCGGCAATCCTTGCAGCTTGTTATGGTCTGGCAATGAACAGCGATGCCAAGGACACTGTTGAAGTGGGATATTATGCCCATCTACACCGGGATATTGCCACTCACATAAATGATTCTACGGCACTCGCCTATTCCTGGTCTGCGTTAGGGAAATATTTCCTTGCCAGCTCAAAAAGCGACAGTGCAATCAGGTATTTCAGACGTTCGGCCATGCTAACTGACCGGCTTAAACTCAACGACCGGCTCAGCTCCGACTATGAAGACCTTGCCCTTTTATATCTGGACAGAGGTGATATTGATTCGGGGCAATATTGGCTGAACCGATCCGGCAGGGTTTTTACAGACAATCCGGAGGATTCACTTTGGTCTGATAAATTTCTGCGTGGAAGGGCAAAGCTGAAATTTCTTACCGGCGATAAGGACAGCGCATTTACTTTACTTGCCCGTGCCACCCAGATTCATGAGGAGCAGGAAAAATATCTGAATGATAATCGACTCCTGGCACATGAGCGAACTATAGAGCGCATTAGGCACATTGAACAGTTAAGGGAACGTGAAGCGCAAGTAGATTTTGCACACAAAATATCCGGAATCAGCATCGGATCAAGCATTATCTTATGCATTTGTGTCGCTGGATTCGTATTCCAATGGAAGCGAAAGCGAATTCTTGCTAGCGACCGGCAAAATCTATTATTAAGTCAAAGGGCATATTATAACCAATTGAAGCCGCATTTTGCAATGAATGCACTGAGTCCTTTGCAGAGAATGATTTTACGGCATGATGAGACAGCTGCACTCGAATACCTCTCAGATTTTGCACAGATTTTGCATCAAATGTTGTCGCAACCAGCCGGAGGTTTCGACAAATTATCTGCTAAGATTGATTTCCTGAACCGATATCTGTCATTATGCAGCCAATATGGAAATGCCAACTTTAGTTATAAAATTATCATAGATGAACAATTGGTACCTGAACAAACCTGGATACCTGTGTTAATCGTTCAACCCATAGTAGAGAATGCAGTAAGACATGGTTTCACAGACGTAAAAAATGGTTTGATTACCATTACTTTTTCGCTGAATAAAAATCGGGTAATTGCTACGGTAGAGGACAATGGAAAGGGAATGGATGAGGAGAAGTTTTTTAAATCCAGTCATTCTCTGGATGTCATCATCCAAAGGTTGCGATTGATTGAAAAGAAATATGGAATTGGCAAAATCACATTTGATAGTAAAAGAAAAGGACGGATTGGTACCCTGGTGACAATTCAGTTTCCATTCTTCACCTTAAAACCAGAAAGTTAATACTATGAGAGCGTTGATAATTGATGATGAAAAAGATGCAAGCCTTGCTCTGGCAGAACTTTTGGAGCGGTATTGTCCGGATGTTGAGGTTCTAGGTTTTGCATCATCCTATAATGACGCATTACAGCAATTAAAAGGTGGTGCCGGCAAAAACTACGATATAATTTTTTGCGATATTGACCTTGGTGATGCTACCGGATTTGATATTTTAGACATACTCAAAAATGAAAATGGTTTCAATGGTTTTGTTGTGATAGTTTCTGGTCACAGAGGATTTGCTCTGAAGGCTTTTGAATATGATGTGGTCCATTACCTGACAAAACCTGTAAGTCCCAAACAGTTGATGGAGACAATAGCCCGACTTCAGAAACGTACTACATTAACAAAACCTGGCACACCCGAGAAAAGCAATCTCTCACCGGAAACCATATCAATCTACCAGAATGGGAAATGGAAATTACTGGCATTAAAAGACGTGATTTGCATTTCTTCACATCACAATTACAGCCAGATATATTTAAAAGAGGAGCGTAAGCCATATGTCAGCTCAAATGGGTTACGCTATTATGTTGACAAACTTTCTACCTGTTCTCAGTTTGTAAGGGTACACAAATCTCACATTGTCAATCGTTATCACATCACGAGTATTTTCAAGAAAGAAGGAATGCTTGAATTATATGGCGGCATTGAAATCCCGTTGAGCAGAAAGGCGTATAGAGATTCTATCATTGAGCTGATGAAAGCAATTAGCTGATAGATCAAACATAAAAGAGGTCAAAGCCAAATATTAATTTGCTTGAATTCGCTATTGGTACTACATTAGAAACAGATAGACTTTCCTAAAAATGCTGATGCCACTCACTTAGTTAACCTTCCGATGATTATACCGAATGTTAAAGTGCTATTTCATCAAGAATCTCTAAAATATACTTTATACGCTACAATTTGAAGTTGTGTCTTTATTCCACTCTACCTAAAGCGATACAAATACACCGATTGGTAAATAAAAGACGCCAGTCTAATCAGCAGTGGTTAGACTATTAATGTCTGTCTTAAGGCAACGGACTGATCACTATAATTTTAAAAATAGACCCAATTTCATGTTGAAATTTTCAATCTCTGCCAATAGGTTTATGTGCCTAAAAAACACAATCTTACAACTCACAAAACTAGAATCTAAGTGGAGCGAAGTGTGCAAAAAATCATCTTGTTTGGTTAAACCTTGCAGTCCCAACTCTCGAACACAAATCACGGGAAATGAACGATCTACGCAAATTCTCTACCCTATCATTTTCAAAGTCAAAAAATCCTTCAGAACCTCCGCACAAACAAAACAGCGAAGTAGTTTAAAAAATCTTGAACGGAGTGTTCGCACTCCCATTTAAGCCTTGTTATCACTAGGGAAGTAGAGAGCCCGATAATATTGGAACGCGTACGTATGGTACATTTCCCGGAGTGGTGTCCGGTGGAAAATAGAGAGGGGTATGTGCTTTTAGCATTGCCCCTTTTTTATTTCCTAAAACAAAAACGTTGGCCATAAATGATAATGGAAGTATTTACCGAATCGCAGATCATTTACATGAAAGACGTGGCGCATGTAGTGGCCGCAGAAGTCCTGGCTGATTACATTAAAGAACAGGCGGATCTAGCAGCTGAAAATGATGCTCCTATTATCAAGGCTAGCGGAATATATACTGTAAAGCAAGCTGCTGAAGTGCTGAAAAAATCGCATGAAACGATTGCTACTTATTGCCAAAAAGGAATTTTAAAGGCGACCAAGGCTTCTAAAGCATTTCGCTCTCCTTGGTCCATCGCGGGCTGGTCAATACTCGAATTCTTAGCACGGCTTCAAAAATAAATTTTCATTTAAACTCCCTACCCAAATGTTCATCGATACAATTTTCAACAAGAAAGACCAGGTCATTTTCCTGTGGTCTAATACTGTCCGACATGGCACCGTCAATGGTGTTGATGCCAGTCTCCGATTTCATGGACGGCCACCAGGACAGCGAAGAATCCAATACCTCGTAGATACTCCGGATGAGTTTTCAAACCCGGAAGCATACATGGTGGCTGAAGATCGCCTCTTTGAGAATAGTGAGGCTAATATCAACATGCTGGAAAGCAGAATAATTACTGACTGCATGGATTTCGAAGACGCAGTTACCAAAATAGCCTAACAATTTTCACATCACGGATTTACTCCTTCTAGCCCCTTCTTTAATAGAATAGGAATAACTGTCAGAGTTTATTCCGGAAACAAAACAAATCATTATATGAAAGTTGACTCTCAATTGGAATTGCATGAAGCCATCCCAACTTCTCCGAAACAGAATCTAGAACGGGGACAAAAGCGTGCAAAGAAGTTCACCATGAAGCGTCTCAAGAATCTTCGGTACTCCACAGAGCTCAAACATTGTCTCATCAGTTTTTCAGAAATGGACGGTGCGAACTACATGCTGCTGGACCGGGCTGGCCGGGATGAGCGCAGAGAACTAAAAGCTCGGATGGAACAATATCACAAAAACCTTTGTCAGTGCGGCGGTCGCGGATTGTTCCGGCGTCGTATTGACCGGCGGGAAGCAACACTGATCACTGCGCTTACCTGCAGTCACCGGCTTTGCAATATCTGCAACATGCTTCGGGCGACCACCATGCGTAAAAAATGGAATGCCTTTTTCGCCGATTTAGAAAAGAATGTTCGAGTAAGGAAAGCGCAGGAACACATGTTTGAAAATATTCCACGAGAGACAAAATCCATTTCCAGATTGAATGTCGATGAAGAAACCGGTGAGATGACCGTAAGTGAAGAGCAAACAACATTCACCTCCGGCGCTGATCTGCTTGCAAATTTTGATTTCATGCACCTTACCCTCACCGTTCCTCATGGTCCGGATGGCTGGAATGGCAAGAAATACTACGCGAAGGAACTAATCAAAGCGTTCAACACCATGAGAAAGACTTCCTGGTGGACAGCAATCGTTTTTGGCGGAGAAATTAGCGTGGAAACCACTCGTAGCCAGGAGGGCGGCTTGCATATTCACATTCATGCCCTACTGCTAACAGATAAGCGAGTATTTGGTAGCCGGAACAAGCTCCTTGAAGAGATTCTGATGAAATGGAATTACCTCACTATCGATAAGACCCGCCCAGAAGAGGAAAAGAATTTTGATAGCGATACTGAAGAAGGCAGAAGCCGGATAGATGGAATTCGTAAAGGCATGGCATCATGCGGAGACAAGTATTTCAATGAATTTATGGAGTGTCTGGATGGTCGGGGAAGCACGATGATCGGGATTAAAAGCCTGTATTATGAACTGACACCAGAACAGGCTGCCACAAGAAAGAAGACTTTTTCTGTAAACGGAAAAACTTATGGCTATTGCAATAACAAACAGCCCAAAAGCATGGTGAAGGGTGTGATGGAGTGCCTTAAATATCACTTTGAGCCAGCAGTACTTGAATGTGCAGATGGCAGCCTGGACACGGATTTCCTTAAAGAAGTACTGCCCAATATCTACCGGCAGCGCTTATATGGAAAGTTTGGAGGGTTCTATGGTGTTAAGCAGCTCAACGTTGTTGAAGAACCCGTCAGCATGGATGAACTGATGGAAGGATTGGCCGAAAATGGGAAAGAGCCGTTTGATCCGGTTAACGGCTTGCCCATTCAGGAAGATGAATGCAGGTATGTCATTGCAGATTCGCGCAATATATCTTTTGCAGAGAACAGTCCGCATTGTTATCTCTCCAGTTCAAAAATCCGGCTCCTGTTTCCAGCGGGAACCCGCTGTCATACTGCAATAGCGGGAATGGCACAATGGGGATATCACGGCGAAGGAAAGAAGGAGGATCTCAATGTCCTACTCCGTTGACGAGGCGAAGATTCGGGTTCAGCAATATGCCGATGAATGCTTTCTGGTCTTGAATATTCCTCCCATACCTGTAGGCTGGATGTATGCCAATGTCAAACGAAAATGGGGGCATTTCAGATATGGCATCAATACCGAAACCGGCGAATTACTCCAGCAGGAGATCATGATCAATGTGAAGATGATGGAACGCCTCAAAAAATGGGATAAGGTGCGTAGCACTACCCTACACGAGGTAGCCCACTACTATCAATATTTCAAGCTGGGCTACACAGATCACGGAGATAAGTTTTGGGAAATGTATCAATGGCTGGAACGAAACATCAAATAGCATGGCAGCAAAAGAGAAAATGGTAATGCCGATCCCGGACTTGCGCCATACACAAAGTGATATCATCACCATGCTGTATCACTTTTTGAGAGAGGCACCAGGCTGGCGAGGTTACTCGGTTGTGGAGGCAACAAAGTTGGTAGCGCATCGCCTGAAGAAAAAGAACATACCCTTTTCAATGTTCATTGAATTTTCAGAGGAAGCCGACAGGATTTATGGCCAATCACAGCTCATTATTCAACAAATCATCAAAGAACGAAAACAAGAAGAAATTTTTTAAACATGACTCCAGAACACTACCTGATTACACTGCTTATAGCAGTTCTAATACTACTCTATCTCACATTTCGCTATAAAAATGCAGGGTTGGAAAAAGAATACCTGCTGCTCAATAGCTGGTACCAGGATTTAATAGACTTCACGCATTCAGATCGCATTGCACCAACACAAACGGGGTTTGGTGCACCCACTTTTATTTTTTCTCATCAAAAAACCAATTCAAACATGGTATCAACAACAGACATGGCCACAGGCTACTCCTTTGAGTACGGCCAACCAACAACGCCGAAAGGCAATCCTGCTCCGATTCAGGCAGGAAGCGTGAAGAATAGCTCATCTGATGAAACGATTGCGACCGTTTCCAAAGATCCTGACAATGAGCTGAAGGGAGATGTGCAGCTGACAGGTAAAATGGGTGTTTACACCATTACCACCGAAGCAGATGCCGACCTGAGCGAAGGTGAAGCCAAGATTTACGGCAGCTTCAATGGCGAGGTAATCGCAAGCCGGGCATCCGGCTTCAACGCTCCTGTAATTGGTGAGCCCCGTTTTGATGGCAATGAAACAATTGTTGCAGCAGCTCCGGCTGTTGTTTCAGAAGCCGTTTCTACAGAAGACGAACCACCGTCAGGTGCCACCTTCGACAAGGCCACAGGCGCTGCCTTGTAAGTATTGAAAATCCGAAAGCCCCCGCCTGGAATATCATGTAAATGGCGGGGGTGAGTACGAAAAACAAAAGACCTATGCTATTACCCGAACCACTTACTGACAAAAACTTTTGGTATGCACTCTCTGTAAGATTCCCAATTGCAATGGAGGTCTTCAATTCTTGGTTTGATAGATACCGTCATGAATTGGGCTGGGGACGCCTTTTCAATACCTATGAGGCCTACACGCCCAATATGGTTAAGGTATCTCCGCCGGAATTTGGAGACTTACCGCACGCCATGCAAATGGGGATATGGTTTGCATTTGTCCAAGAGAAGGAAAGTGCAGGTGTAAAACACTTCATTGACCTTTCTGATTTCTGTTTGCGACTTCATATTGAAGAATACCTTGAACATCAGATACAAAAGGGCATCGAAGAAGCGATTAGGTGCAGTTAAAATAAGCTTCAGAATTTTCTTAACAGTAAAAACCAAAACAGATGAAAAACATCTTTGTAGTAACAGGAAATATCGGTGGCGATGCCATCCTAAAAGACATTGACGGCAAGAAAGTCATCAACTTTTCATTAGCTTCAGACGAAGGCTACGTCAATAAGGGCGGCACCAAGGTTGAAAAGACAGCCTGGATTGAATGTGAGATGTGGGATAGTGAAAAACTGGCTCCCTATTTAAAGAAAGGTGCAACAGTAAGCGTGACTGGATCAGTTAGTGCTCGTTTTTGGAACAACAAAGACACCGGAGAGGCTGTTGGAAACCTCCGATTACGGATTCGTGAGCTGCAATTGTGCGATAAGAAGCCAAAGAATGCTGATGATACCACACCAACTGAGGTAACAGACGATCAGAACACATAGTAATGCGGCAAAGTGAGGGGAAATGCTGAAATATGCATTACCCTCGCTTTTTATTGCTGCAATTCGCATCAAAAAATGGCATACTGCCCCAATACTACATCAAATTCCTGCGATCCAGGTATTATAACCTTGCAATGAACCTTAGTCGTTACATGTCGCTCAAGCAAATCACTACTCTTTATTTTCCTGATAAGAGTTTAAAAGCTGGCTATAGGGTGTTTTCTCGTTGGGTGCGTAATAATGAAAGTTTGAGAAGGCGATTGGAAGAAGCTGGTGTCAAGAAGGGAGATAGAATATATCCGCCTCGGGCCGTAGAGATCATTTTTGAAGAATTTGGAGAGCCATAAAAAGGTAAGGTTAAAGTTAAAGCTCATAATTTAGAGAGGTGTACAGTATTCACATATTGCATTCCTAACGTCAGTTGAGTATGTTTGCTAGGAATATTATCTATAAATTATGCCACCAACAAAATGTGCACATTGTCAAAAGACTAATTTTGAGGCTGTTGAAGAAATAATAAACAATATTTCAGTAACTTTTGTAAGATGTTCTAGTTGTCAAACTGCCATTAGCGCGATTAATGAGGGACTTAATTCTAAAACATTTAAGCACATTTTGAATGATCTGGAAAAAATAAAACGTAGCCTTAACATTAATTAACTACTAGATATTATTAAACCTCCATAAGGTTACACAATGAGTATAATTGTACGATTATTTAATATGGCAGATATTGTGTTTCTAGATTTGGAGGCACTATATTTGTCCTTAACTTTTAAGTTAAGTTGAGGGTTATATTCGAAAGAGTTGAACCCTTATGTATAGGGGCAGTAACTTTTTATACAGCGAAGTTGGGAACTAATACAGAAACTGAGTTTGGAAGTTTTACAGAGAATGACTTTCCAGATCATGTAAGGGAAATTCAGATTTTGTATCAAGTGATAAGTCGAATGCACAATAGGGGAGCTAAGTTGTACTATTTTAAGAATGAAAAGAATGCGGAAGCGCTACCGATAGTGACTAGCAATGTTATGAAGGCTAATAAAAAGGACTTTGGAATTCGCTTGTATTGTATTTTCTTAAATGAATCAGAGGTTATTTTATTAAATGGTGGAATAAAAACTAAAAAAAAGCCACAAGATTGTCCAAATGTCAAGGATCATTTCAGAATTGCAAACAAAATCGCTGTTGCCTTATACTCTCACTTAGCAGACCCCGATAAAAGAAAAGATTGTTTAACCGATAACGTATTAAGCATATGAATACTCACAAATTTAACCAAATTGTCAACTCTACATCTGATGAGACAAAGGAATACGTTAGATTTTCAATGGATATTTTGGATAGACTAAATGAACTCTTAGAAGAAAAATTTGAGGGTAAACAAAGTCTACTTGCTAAGAAACTTGGAAAAAGCGAATCAGAAATTTCAAAATGGTTTTCTGGTGTACAAAATTTCACTATTAAAACTTTAGTAAAACTCCAACTTGCATTAGACAGCCCAATAGCAGTTATTTGTACAAGTGATGATAATAATTCAACTTTTGAACAAGTAAGACCATTCAAGTCTAGTCAATTAATCACCTCATGGGAAGTTTCTAATGAAGGTGAATTAGAAGAACGCAATGCTGAATATACTAATGTCGCAATGAGAATAGCCTCTGATGCGAATGAATACGAATTAATATGAGCGAAAAATCAAAATTCAATGTTGAAGACATCGAATTGGATGAGATATTCATTATTAATGCAAATATTACTAATGATACTGGTGTTTCTAATCTAATAAAGGGGAAATATAAACATACAATTACCCTAGAAATCAATCCTGCAATGAGTAAGTTTCATAAAAACATACTCAAATTAGGGCTTGAATTCAACATTGATACTGAGTCCTTAGATGGAAATGATCCTGTAAATATCAAGGCCAAATTCGATATTGCTTATTTCTTTAGAGTAAAGGATTTAGATATCTTTGTTAACGAAACTGACCATACGTTGGATTCTGATCTAATCATAAATCTATCCAATATAGCATATTCTACATCACGCGGAATTATATATGGAAAGTGTCAAGGGACAATTCTTAATAAACTTGTTGTACCAATTTTACCAACTAGTAAAATTGCAAGTAGCATTGGATTGGTATTTACTCCAAACTAGGAATTTCGCAATTATTTACTTGAGAACGTTCCTCCAATGGGAGCGTTTTTTTATGTAAAGAACCCTTAAGGAACGTTTAGAACCATTAGTAATTAACCCCCTCCAGATCAAGTCCATATTGCATCATTCCCTGAAAATAACTCAGGAAAATGATTGCAAAACGGATGAACAAGCTTCTATTACTCAGTATTGCTGGAATCGGATTCTACCTCGTTAAGCGAGGCGGTGATCTGACAGCACTGGTAGATAATATCAGCACCCGGGTTAGCGGTATCCGAATTCATCAACTCGATTTTTCCGGTCTTACCATCGCAGCTAATGTTGAAGTCAACAATCCTACGCGCAGTACTGCGAATATTTCTAAGCCGGTTGTCTACCTCTTTAGCAACGGCAAAGCCATCGGCGAAAGCAATGCAGTCGATAGCACGATTGCGATAAAGCCACAAGCTGTCACCCAGCTCGGCAGTTACCTCGTCACCATTCCATTCATTTCGCTGCTTTCCATCGTTGGTTCTATCAACTATGGCAAACTGGTCATGGCGTTTGGGCAAAGTGCCCAGGCAGGCGTAGGCGCTATGCTTGCTCAGTTGGCAATTCCAGCAGAAATCAGTGTTGCACTTTACGCAGATGGTCTTTTCATTAAAACACCCCCTGTAAAAATCTCCTGATGTCTTCTACCCTACGCAATATCACTACGGACGAAAGCATTACAAATGGTTTCCGGGTACTTCATGATAATGGCAAAAGCTATGATCAAGATTTTGCAGAGCAGGCTGCAAAAGGCATTGATACCATGGTATCCCCGGACGGTGACGTAGATGATACCCTCCGGGTAATGGCCCAGGTGGTTCACACGTATATCGACGATACCAAGACGATTGCACCAACTCTTCAACTTGCCACACTGGGTGAAACCTGCGCAGCTATTTGGAAGTTCTTATATGAGCACATACAATACAAGAATGACGTAAAAGGCATCGAGCAGCTTCGCCGTCCAAGCCGTAGCTGGCTGGACCGGACTACAGGCGTGGACTGCGATGATTTCGCCATGTTCACGTCTTCTATTCTTTGCAATCTTAAAATCCCCCATTCCTTCCGAATCGCGGCGTACGCAGGCGGCTACTGGCAGCACGTCTATGTCGTTATCCCGAAAGAAGGGGGAAACATTAATACGCCTGGCAAGTATTGGGTTATTGACCCGGTGCTTTCCAAGGCAAATTACGAAAAAGGTTTTTCAAAAAGCAGGGACTATGAAGTCACTCTTAACAGCTTAAACGGCATGGAAATAGACATTTTAAGTGGAATTGACGACGATAGTGTTGGTGCAGTCCGTGCCATGTTTAATCGTCAAGGCCCACGTCGCAGTATTGCTCCCGTACCAAGAGCGTTGAATCCAAAGCACAAGATGCCATTTCGCAGGATGGGAATGCGTACCCGTCCAATGCCTGCCATTCAATCTGCTGAAGCAATTGCGGATCTATCTCATGCGATCATGGGGCCACAGATTGAAGGTCTTGGTAATGGTAGCGACAAAGAAATTGACAACCGGGTTTATGCCTGGCTTGTAGCCACCCGCAAAACCGCAGCTGCCAATCCCGCCATTCTACTCATCACCGGTGAGAATCCATCCGAATTCATCGGAATGCTGGATTATGCCATTAAATACTGGTATACAGATCAGCGTGAAACTGCCATCACTCAGCTCCGTGCCCTGGAAGCCAAAAAGAACAGGCTCAATGGCTATCCTGATTTTGGCATCGAAGGTTTTGAGGATGATTCCCTATATGGCGATGAAACCATTTTCCTAGGTGGAGCTGCCGGAATCAGCGGCCTGTTCAAGAAAAAGGATGCGAATGCGCCTAAGAAAAAAGGACTGTTTGCTAAAATTGGTGCAGACATTAAAAAGACTGCTTCAAAAGTTGCTGCAGTTGCCAAGAAATCCATCAAGTTTATTGCCGTCAAGGCAAACCCCCTGGTAATAGCAGCCCGTGCAGGCTTCCTGCTTGCCCTTCGTCTGAATATTGGCAAAATGAGCGCCAAGCTCAAATGGGCCTATGCCACACCCACACAGATCAGCAGCGGTAAGATTTCACAGGATCTGGTGAACCGTGCTAAGGATGCACGAAGCAAGGTTGAAAAGCTCTTTGTCGATAAGCTCGGTGGCAAAGCCGACAATATGAAGGGAGCCATCCTTAAAAGCAAAGGCGGCAAGCTCAGTGGTCTTGGTGATCCGGATGATCAATACCTAGGAACTCTTGGCGAGCTCGGTTTCCTCGGTGAACTGGGCTTCTTACCAGCAGCCGGACTGGCAGCAGCCCTTCCCGTAATCATATCAGTGATTAAAATCCTGAAAAGCTCCGGACTAATCGGTAAAAACGAAAAAGTAGATCCGCAAGCTGATATCGACGCAGCCAGTAACTCACAACCTGAAGATGGTGGAGAAGGTAGCAGCACTATTGACCAAACAACCGCTATTGCAGTTCCTGAGTCCAAAGATGATACCATTGATTCACCTACTGCGCAAGATGCCATTGCTGAAGGCATCACAGATGCTACGGAAGACATATCCGGATTGGGTGAGTTAGGAGATCTCGGAAGTATCACCGATATGCTGGGCACATTCGTCAAAGGCAATCCAATGGTTGCTGGTGGAGTTGCAATCGGTATCGGTCTACTCCTATGGAAAATATCCGGAACTGGTGGGTCAACCAGTCGTTCAACCGCATCCGCCGGACTGAGTGGCACCGGAAAAAGCAAGAAGCCTAAAGCCCATCATAAGCGTAAAGGCGCTAATAAAATTCCAAAACAGAAGTCTCGACCCCACAAAATAGTACTCGGATAAAATCATTTTCATGGTCTGCGGACCACGCCATCCCGCCCTCAGAGCGGGCTTTGGCAGTACTAAGATTTTCACTATAACAATTAACTCTCAATTATTCAAAATGGCAAAGAAATTATCACAGAAGGCCGTGGTGGTTGAACTTACCACCATTGGCATGTTTGCCGGTGGTGTGGTAGGCGGCAACATAATCGGCAACATGGCGGAAAAGGTCGTCAACAAAGAAGGCGCTGCCGGGACGCTTCCCAAGCGACTTATTGTGCCACTTGCATTGGCATTAGTCGGTGCTGTTGCATCGCTGAAAATGTCCGACAAGAAGGTCAAACTTCTTGCAGCAGGTGTTGGTGCAGCAGGTGTTCTCCGCACTGCTAAAGCTGTGATGCCAAATAATGTGTATCTCCAGGGTACGGACGATGAGCAGGTCGGTAGCACTGAATCCTACAGCGAAGGCTGGGCTCCGATGAGCGGCATTGAAACCTATGCTACCCTTCCTGCCATTAACGGCTTCGGCGAAGGCGTTAATCGCAACTATTACAATCAACCAGCGCTGGATGTTGCCGGTTTCGGTTCCGTCTCCGATGCGGACGTAATCCTGTAGTCAGGATTAGACCCAATTCAAGCACAAACAAGTAACAATTTTCACTCTCCACAATTCAATAATTCGATAATGAACGAAGATACTATCCTGGGAATCGACGGTACCGCTACCCCAACCCGCCATTCAAATGGCAACAGCAGCCGAAGCGCCATGCTGCGTTTCCTGCCTCTCCTCAAACCTGAAATCGCCCTGGCGATCAAGGAGCGCCGCCTTCAGGTGAGCGACAAGACCATCCATGTCACCAATGTACCGATTGCCACCCTGACCACTGTAAAGGTGTTCAATGATGATAACGGGCAGATCATTGGCAAGGGTAATATCTCCAAGGGTAAGCTGGAGTCCGGCGTCTATTTTGCCTTAACTGCTATCCGCGTCCTTTATGGAGTAGGTAATGATGTGACTGTGATTGACTTCGCTGCACCTCCGGCCATTCTACGTAATGGTGAATTCACCCTGCGGATCAATGGAGCTGAAGCCATCACCAAAGCTTCGATGGAATGCTTCCAGGCAGCTGGCAATGCAAACCGTGAGGTAGGCACCTTTTACCTGGACAATCCAAAACTGATCGTGGATCAGGAGCCCATTGAATTCAATATCGAATGGCAGACTGCTGCACCTGCAAACGCGTACCTAAAGGTGATCTTCATCGGTTCTACGATTACCAAGTCGTAAGCGCAAGTCCTCAATACTTAAGATAAGGCCGGTTGCCTGCATGAAGACCGGCCTTATTTCTTCTTAAATGTCTCGGGGGGTGCGATCACATCCGGGTACAGCTTCTGGTTTGGGGTGTGCGGCCCCGATTATTCCTTTTGCCTATCAAACGCACGCTTTAGCACTTATCCTATGGCCAATAACCGCTTTACTAATTTTCAACCCATCCGTGTACGTGTCAGCGCACCTGGTGAGCTAGTTACGATCAATACAGAGATCACCAAGTCTTATTCTCGAGTCAAGGGGATTAATATCTCCTTTCCGGAAGCTGTTGCTCGTATCGGCTCCACACTGGGAATTGTGATTGCCCAGCTTGAAATATTTCCGGATAACCATGAGGCTAAACTATTGGCCTACGATACCAATATCCCGCAAAACCTACGCTGGTTCCTGCCTGACTGGAAAGTAGATGCAGATGGAGCGCCCATATCGGTTCGCTTCCATGATGGCACCATCAATTCCTATCTGCAAGCAGGCAGTCCGGGATCTGGTGTCGTTCCTGCCAACCCACTAACTGTGAATTATCCGTATGACGCCATCGTAAACCTCTGGTTGACTAACACGCCCCTTTAAGTCCTTATGTCCCGAATCACGTTCCATAATGTCCGTATAAAGACGGTCGCAACCGGTGTACCCGCATTTTTCGAATTTGTACTACCTGCTCATGTCCGTAAGGTGGTGGGGATTCTTGCGCTGCACACAATTGGAATGGAAAATACGATCGGGCTCTTACCTGCTTCCAATGCCCGACTTGGTTGGATGCATATTGAGTTCAATAATCGTGGGGCATCACTTGGCAATTTCGATGTGTATCGAAACGAAGAAGATGCTACTTACGATTATCAGGAAACGAGTGTGGAGGTTGACAAGGGCAAACTCGTTACTGGCTTTTACTACCATGAAGCAGAAGTAGTCAGTCTGCCTGCTGGCATTGGAGTTTTAGCCGGATCATTCGTAACACCGGGTATCATCTTCTCCGTTTACCTCAAATGTGAATCCGAATGATTGAAGTACCAGGCTATGTCCATAGGCAATTCACCCAGCGGGGTGAAACCATCGATTTCGAAGTGGTTCAGAACTATCGGATTGTTGGTGATCAGCATACCTATTTGATTAATGCTGCTAATAAGAACCTGTTCATTCTCAATCTCACGGCACTTCCTGTTGGAACTAAAATCATTTCCGACAGCAACGTAACGGTTACTGAAGGACCCAATGTGCCACTTGACCGTATTGAAGAGTACAGTGGTATTATTCACATTATTCTGCCGGGATCAGTTGCCGCCGGTGACGTGTTCAATGTGCTGTTTTATAAAGTAATTCCTAAACGCTAAACCTAAACCCACCTCCGCATAAGATGGCTACCAGAAACCGCATACAGTCCCTGCTTGAAAAATGCAGGCGGGAATTAAAACGACTTGAATTGAAGGGGATTCCAAAAGAAACCCTTTCGTTTTCGCTGACTTTTCAGAAGGCAGGACGAATCACCAAGCCTGCCGAAAAAGTTGCGGTGGATGTTCTATCTGATATCATTCGCTCGTACGATAAGGATTTCAACCCGGATACGATCAAAGTAGAATTCTATAATGGCCTGAATAAAGCGGTTGGTTTCTGTGAATCAGACTTTGGAGCCGGACCGATCCCGATAGTTGGAACGGTGGTAGCCCGCAACTCCATGCCAGTTGATAGCGATGACAGTTTTGGTGGATTCAGTGGCCTTGGAGGCATAAACCGGAGTGAACTGAACGGTTTTATTGACCGCAAAGTGTCCTCTACAGTAGGCGAATTGCGCAGAGCGGACGCAGAATCCGCCACTCTTAAAGAAATGGCGGAGCTGAAAGCTGATAATGCAGCTAAAGTAAAAACGATTGAAGAGCTGGAAGAAAAGATTGCCGCTACTGATAAAATCGCCCATTACTCCCGGATGCTGGGTGCTTTGGCTCCGGTAGCTGCTCCGTTCTTCAAAGGCACCTCTATTGGTACAGCGCTGGAAGGTCTTACCGGTTTTGGTAGTGAACCTGATTCCCTTCAGGGTCCACACGGCGAACAAACGATTGCAGATCTCGTCCATGAATTCGCAACCAACCTAGACGGGATCGCCCAGGAACAACTCCTCAAGCTGTTTCAGTTCATTGAAACGGATAAAACCCTGATCCCCCGACTGCTGATCACCGTTGAAAACTCACTTAAAACCACCCCACTACCCAATGTCAATCTTTAGCCGACCAGTTAATAAGCCGCACAAGGTGCAGCTCACCATAAATGCCCTTGACGATATCGCCGCCAAAACTGCCGGGCTGGCTCTGGAGCGGATTTCAAAGCACTTTAGTCCGGATGATCTGGTAAAGCTGGCTACAGAGGTCGACAATCCGATAGTACGTATGAAAATCAAATCGCAATTGACGCTTAAATCAATCTAAAAACATTTCAATAATGGCAAACGATACCCCACAGAAGTTAGGAGCCGCACTCATGGTGGGTGGCGTTGCCTTTATTGGTTATCAGCTGCTCATTAAACCGGCGGATGATAAAAACAAGCAATTAGCCGAAGAGGCGAAAGCGGATACCAATCCTAATACCCAACAGGCCCTTACCCTACGGGCGGCTTTGGATCCCACCTTCCTGATGTTCAATGGCACCAATATATCGGTGGTCCAGAGCACTGCAACTAAGATTTCCGATCTCACTGCAGTGACCGTAGCCTATCAAAGTCTAACCGGTGGCCGTGGACTGCAAACTGACCTGGAACATTGCCTTTCTGCCAATGAATACGAAGCCTTCATGAATCAGGTGAAAGGCAACACCAAAACGATCGTAAACAGTAAGGGAATCATCACAACTGCGACGCAACCATTTGTTCCTGGTAAGATCATCTTCGCCAAAGTAAATCTGAACCTGCGAAGTACACCTATCATTCAGGGATCTACGGATATAATTGCGCGTGCCTTATTTAGTTTCAGCGAGATTCTTGGCAAGGCCAATCTGGCGACAACCAATATCGTCGGCTTGCTGAAGCCAGGAGAGTTCGTTGGGTACTTCACTGGCAATCAGCGAGTCGATCAGGCGAATAATACGAAGTTTATAGAAGTGGCCTATCAGGTCAATGGCAAGCACGCTTCATGTCCTGCGGCCTTAAAAAGCAAGGATGGTCAATTAATAAAATATTGGGTCAGTGCATCGTCTGACCTCATTACCACCTACCGCTTTTACGCAGATGTGGATCGGGCCTATGGTGGTACTAGTAGTTACCCAACGCAAATGCTCTGGAAATTAAAACCAGCGAGCATCGCATTGTCGGGTTTGGGAAGTCTTCGCCAGTTAGCCTCGAAAACCTTATACACGACTTCAGCAGCCATGATCTATGACGATAACATGCGCTCCACGATTCAGGTTCGCAAAGGAACTGTTCTAGGCACCCGCCAGTTATCAGTCAAAAATCCATCGGGAAGAAGTTATCACCAGTACAGAACACCGGAAGGCAAGTGCTTTTGGGTGAATTCGTACGCAACCAACCAACCGGAATAATGGCTGTATTCAATCTTACCTCACAAAGCACTGGACTCGCCGTCAATTTTTCGCTGCGTACCGTACTGAATCTCCTTGGAGATGTGCCGAACAGTAATATCGATATCGGTGGTGACGTCTATGACCTCAACTCATTTGTAGAACTCGGCGGCAGTGGTGGTGGACCAGCCGGACCTGCAGGGCCAGCAGGTGTTGCCGGACCAGCCGGAGCTGCGGGTGTTCCCGGACCAGCCGGAGCTCCCGGAGTGGCAGGAGCTATTGGTCAAGCAGGCGCTGGTTCAGCCAAAAGGTTTTCATTCGTTGCAACGGTAGCAGGAGGTTTCGCCTGGTATGAGCCCAATGTTGCCGGGTGGAAATCCTTTCTGGTGTTCCGCAATGGCATATTACTCGACGAGGTGGTCAGCGGAATTGTTGCCCCATTGGTAGATGACAAGTACGAGTTAAACAATATGGTCCCTAACACCATCACCTTTCACGATTCTCATATCGGAGAAAAGTTGGTGGTTATGGCCTTCTTCTAAGCAAACGATAACCCATGTCACTCAAACTCGTTTCAAAGTGCGTCAGCACCTTATGGTCGATCAGTAAATCAGATCTGGCAAATGGACTGCGTATTGCAGTGCTGGGCGCTGTGTCTGAAACCATTCTCAAGTGGTGTTGGAATCAGCATTTTCCAACAATCTATGAGAGTCTGCACACGCTGAAAGCTGCAGGCTTTGCCGCCACTCTTTACCTGATTAACAAATTCATCTCCGGACCCAAGAACACCCCTCCCACCTTATAATGCCCTTTACCCTACAGTCCACTCAAACCGGTGTTCCTAAATCCTTTAAAACTGGGGATATTCTTTGTCTATTACCTGCAGGTGATCCGGTCAATGATAATATTGAAATTGATAATCACGTTTACCGAATCAGTTCCTGCACAGAAGGTGGAAATTTAAACGGCACCTTCATTTCGGATCTGGATATAGACCATTGGAACAATGCACCGGTCGTAGCTGGAGTACTCCGAGCTGCCAACCTCGCAACAGGTCTTGACCTGAATACCCGAACAGGACTGGATGCTATAAATACCGTTTCCATTAATTACAGCACTTGTCTGTTGTCCCATGTCAATGGCAGACGCTCAATATTTTGGTATGATGTCCGCAATCTGCTGGGTAGTGCGGATAACTATATCGGTGTTATCTGGGCATATACTACTTCCGTTGCCGGTCAGTACCCTGGTACCGGAACTGGATATGATCGCGTACTCATGGATGGCTCCAGTTTTTGGGGCCATGGCGCTGCTGCAATCGATTGGAAACAACGTTTTCTTCTGGACTATGATGAATGTCTCTCCGTCAACTGGAATACCCGTCAGATGTTTTCTGGTTTCCCGATCAACGTCAATGGTGGCGTCGGTGATGTAACGGTAGATTTTAGCAAAGGGGTCAGGCCGCGTCAGGTAACGCTACAACAAAGGCTGGCTATTCCAGTAATCCCGGATGATTATGGGCTGGAGGTGTATCAGCTGGACGGCACCGAAGGATTGTACCGATACAAATCCACAGGCTGGAAGTTCATCGGATAAGCATTTTAAGAAACAAAGCATTTGAGCCATCAAACCACTAACAAATCGTGTCATTTACCCTACAATCCACTGAAACCGGAACTACAAAAGCCTTTGATACCAAAGTCCTGTTGGGTCTTTTACCTGCTGGCGATGTTGTCAATGACAATATCGAAATCGGGCAGGATGTGTTTAAGATCAGTTCACTGGTCGAGGATGCGCAATTCGTTGAAGATGCGAACCACCGTTTTGCAACGGACGCAGAAAAAGCACACTGGAACAATGCGCCCGTTATTGCTGGAGAATTACGGTCTGCACCTGGTGCTTTAGCCGTGGATCTCAATTCTCGAACCATGTATAGCCTTTATGGCGATAAGACGGTTGACTTTAATGGCCGCTGGCTCTTGCACTACAATGGCACCCGCGCTGTTGGTTGGGAAGACACACGGAACTCACTATATGATATCAGTGGAAATATTGGTCTGATCTGGGCACGTACTACGGCTGCTGCAGGCCTCTATCCCGAATCCATTAGTGGATATGACCGCGTCTTAATGGACGGAAATACCGGCTTTTTAGGACATGGTGCAGCTTCAGTAGCCTGGAAAGAACGCTACCTACTTGATAGTAAGGAAAACCTCTCCGCCAACTGGGATGCCCGCAAATTATTTGTTGCTCCCTTAGCAGGTGTCCAGGGAACAACCAGCAACGCGGTAGCATTAAACTTCAACAAAGGTGTTGGGCACCGCAAATGCACCCGCATCGAACTTATTGCCCTGGTAATGGTGGCTGCTGATTACGGACTTCAAATCTATCAAACAGATGGTGTTGAAGGCCTGTACATGTGGAAGTCTACCGGGTGGACATTTCTGGGCTAATCATTCAAACTATCAAGCATACTTAAACAATACTACTTATGAAACGTATCAGTCTTTCCCTTAGCAATCTCCTCATGGTTATGGCCGCCATTGGTAACCGTGACTTTCTGACCATGGAAGGCATTGTAAGCCCTGTCCGCAAAGCCATTTCGGATGCTCCTGGTAACATCACGCTGAATACCGTCTTTGAAATCTCGATTTCTATGGCCACGCTCAGCATGGTTTACGTGGTACTGGCAGATATGCCGGAAAACCAATACGCGAAAGTCAACGCAGACCTGGCTGAAACCTTGGCTGGAATGGCCAACCATGATCCCGAGATCCTTGCCTGGCTGATGCCAATGGTCGGTCAACGGGATGCAGCTATCAAACGCATGCAAGGATATGGTGCCAAGTTCTTTTCGCTTCCTGATGCTATCAATGCTTTAATCCAATAAACCAACTGAATCCATGTCTTTACCAAACGAAACCATAATTATGACCGGAACAACTGTTGATCAGCAGGAGCTCCGGGGATTCACCTGGAGACAGGCATTCATTGCCCTCGTTATTGTCGTGTCCTCCACCTCAACTATCATGGTAACCGTACTTGGAACCTTCTATTCGCTCAAGGGTGATATGAAGGATGCCTACGAGGTAAGCCGGTTGAACAATATTGAAGTCAGCAAACTGCGGGTGGATGTTGATCTTCTCAAAATTCAAGTAGCACGATTGGATCAAAGTGTTTTAATCAATTCCAATTACAGAAACATACAACAAGAGTCAATCAAGTAAAGAATAAGATATGGCAAAAGGTAATAGCGGAAATATGGGGACCCTGGTTCTCGTTGGAGCACTTGGTGTAGGGGTTGTCATGCTGATGGCCAAGAAAAGTAGTGCCGCAGCACTGCCTGGGATTTCTATTCCAGAGACTCCGGTACCGCCAACCGATAATGGGCCTTCTTCTCCCGAATCGTCATCCACAATCTCTGAAAATGGCACGACTTCCACAAAAAGTACAGATCCATTCAGTACTGGGATTGTGCAGTCCACAACAGACAATCTGAGCGATGAGGAAAAGATCAATACCCTTTCGACTGCAGGTGATGCGGTTTCCGCTGCCTTAGCGTTTAATCTTCCTGTAAGTGACACGAAGTCGCTTCCAGAAGTATTGACAAAGAAGGAAGAGGATGATCTGGTAGATTCCGGAGAGATCACTGAAGAGCTGATCCTGAAACATCCGGTGGTAGCAAAGAAGATTCTGGCAAAAAAATCAACCACGGCAGGGGTTAAAATTTCTAACACCCTAATCGCAGTCACCACAGGAATGCCCATACTAGCGGCATTGTCACAGTTGACAACAGGAGTGAACCGGAAGAAAAAAGCCACCCGGGTTGTAAAGTTTGCCGTCAATAAAGCAGTGCTTGCCAATAATGTCAAGAAGGCTGGCGGTACTGCTGCGGTGGTCGCTGCTGCAAAAACCAATGGCAAGCCAACAGCAGCCGGTCAGGCTGTCAAAATACTTTCTGCGCCTACTAAAACCAAAACTAAAAAGCCTTCGAAAAAGGCAGTTAAGAAGACCGTCAAAAAAGTTGTCAAGAAAAAGGCAGTAGTTAAAAAGAAAAAGGCCGTGAAGAAACCCGTCACTAAAAAGAAGAAATAATCCAATGGGAAACGTATCCAATACTTCCGCAAACGTCACTGCTCATCTACCCTTATATCCTGCCACCTTTCCGGGATATGTAAAAAAGGGCACTAATGATCCATTGGTAAATAATCGCCTCGCAATTAGTCGAATTCATGCAAAGTATAGTGGCATTATCGATGAAGCTTGTAAGGTTTGCAATGTTCCAAAGGAATTAGTACTCGCTGTGATGTTCACCGAGAACAGTCCAGCTAATCCAAATACTACCAGTAGTGCAGGCGCTGTCGGGCTGATGATGCTCAAAGCCGGAACAGCCAGTGATATCCTGATTCATGAAAGCACAAAAGGACGGCTGCTGCAATCTGAACTCGCGATCCTCAAAGCAACCATAGGGGATTCGGCCGTAAAGAAGCTTGTTGCCGCACGGTCGCCAGGAGTGGCCATTGTCAGTTCTGCTATGCTGAAAAACCCTAGGCTTAATGTACTTATAGGAACTATGTTTTTAGGTCAGTTGATCGACGAACATTCTGAAGGTGGCATTCTTCGTCTGGACAAAGTTTTTGCCCGTTATAATCAGGGGTACTATTTCAAGCCCGGTAATGGAGATCCATCCGTTGTACTGGCCAATGCGAAGATGCGCAGTGGTGAGGTCTACAACTATCTGCTTAAAACCCTTGGCACCAATGGCATAATGCAAAGCCTTATGGGCTAATCTCTATCACACAAAAATCAAATCACAAAAATCATGTTTCTGAAAACCATCGCCCTGTGGCTCCAAAAAGTAGTACATACTTCTAACATCAAAATGCAATTGCTGTTGCCTATCGCCACTGGCATTGTGCAAAAAATCAAGTTTCTGGATGATATCCTAGGGGATACGCTGGCCATTATTGTCGGTGGACTTGCCCCGGCCATGCAGGCGAAGATTAAAGAGCTCCTACCTAAAGTGCTACTTGAACTTCAACTGGTGCAATCCCTGACAGAAGTCACAACTGCAGAACAGATCAATACAGTCCTGGGAAAGCTCTGGCAAAACATCCAAGGTCCTGATGCTCCTGGTCGAGAGAAAACACTCACCCAACTGGCTGCATCAATCCTCCAGCAATTGCATGAAGGCAAACTGACGTTTGCAGAGGCTGTAGTGGATGTTGAGTATTACTATCAAAGTTTCGTTGTTTCATCCAACCCATAAATCCAACTATGTCACTACTCTATCTGGAATTAATTCCAATTTCCGTTCGTACTGATTTTGATATCAAAGTCCGTGAGATCGCTTCTTGGCTGGGAGTCAATCCAAACTGGCTCATGCAGACTTTTTGGGCAGAAAGCAAAATGAAAGCTACTGCCGCCAATCGCGGGTCTGATGGGCATTTGGTAGCCGCTGGTCTGCTCCAATTCACGCAGGCATCAGGCATCGTCTCAAGCAAGATCGTTTCTTCATTGGACGCTATTCTGAAAATGGGGCCTGTGCAGCAACTGGAGCTTGTCCGTTGGTATTTTGCTTCCAGACGCGGCATGTTGAAAAGCTATTACGATGTTTATGCCCATACATTCTTTCCTGCCGCCATTGGTCGTCCGGATAATTGGGTATTTCAGACTAAAACACTCTCAGCAGCCACCATTGCCAAGCAGAATCCGGCGATATCAAAGGGCAAATCACAAATCACGGTAGCCGATTTTAAGAACTATGTATTTAACGTAGTGCCTAAGCTGAATCAGGATAGTGTATTTGGTCGGGCCATAACAACTATTGAAACAATTGTGACCAATAATCCCGGATCTGCCGGTGCAGCAGCAACTGCAATCATAGCTGCCGTACTTTTTTTTTCTACAACAGGCACCACGACAATTAAGGCTTCCTATCCCAATCACTCAACAATCACTTATCAGTTATGACAATCCTCTCTCTGTTTACCAAGAAAAAAGCGGCTGCGAAACGCAAAAAGCCAGCGGCTAAGAAAGCAGTTGCCCGTAAGAAGGCAGTTCCAAAGAAAAAACCAGTTGCCCGAAAGAAACCAGTGGCAAAAAAGAAGAAAGCTGTAAAGAAGGCTGTCGCCCGTAAGAAACCGGTGGCTAAAAAGAAGACAGTTGCCAAGAAACGGGCTGTTCCTAAAAAGGCAGTGGCCACTAAGAAGCGAACCATTGTTGTTGGTGGGAAGCGGGTTGAGCTCAGTTGGAAGTAACGAGCAGAAATCCAATTATACAGAGGCGCATTGCTACCGGAAGATCAGGTAGCAATGCGCCTTTTAACAGTAAAACCTTACCCATCAATTCAATCTCGCATGTCCTACTTACTGCCTCCTGAAATTGTCCTCTCCGGGTTACCGGACACCGAAATAGATGTGCCGGAGCTGACGGTAACCTATACCCGAAGTACTTCCCGCATTTTTGATGGTAAGATTACCCAGGCAACGGATGTGGCCGAATTCATCCGGACCACTTTTGGCAAGGATGAAATTGAATTGCAGGAACAGGTGATTGTCCTGTATCTGAATCAGGCGAATAACATCATCGGTTATTACCGCCATTCTAAAGGGGCCATCAATGCAACTGTAGCTGATATCCGGATCATCATTGGCGCAGCACTTAAATGTGCAGCAGTAGCCATGGTGATCGCTCATAACCATCCTTCCGGGAATCTGAAACCAAGTCCAGCCGATCAAACCCTGACTGAAAAGCTGAAGGAAGGTTGCAAAATTGTTGACATCACCTTATTGGATCATATTATTATCACGAAGAACGGGTATTACTCCTTTGGTGAGGATGGGCTCTTAGGATTAGCCGGTCTGGCTTCCTTGTCCATCAGAAAACAATCTACTGCCTCACATGACAAGGAAGGCTATGTCGCTCAGATGTGTGCCGACTTATCAAATCACGTAAAGCATAATAAAATATCAACAGAGAAACTGGCAGCTTCCTTCGGGATCTCGAGTAAAACAGAAGTCAAAGAATTTACCGAACTGGCCATTGTTATCAGCGCCCGGAAATTGGCACATGCACCAGGTATTACCTCGCTCGAGCGGTTCAACAGCATTGTTGAATTGTATAACACTCAGGCTAACCTTTCACATCGGACTTCGAACAGTGTGCTTTTGCAGCAATACAGCACCCCCGCGCCCATTGCCTACCTCGCTGGACTCTTCGCCGGACTAGCGGACCTGACGGGCTATGAACAGGGTTTTGAGCCTTCTGCTGGCAATGGACTTCTCACCATAGCTGGAGATCCGGGAAGAATTATTGTCAATGAGATAGATCAATTGCGTAAAAGCAATCTGGAAGGTCAGGAATATGCAGAAGTGCTGCATCAGGACGCATCACAGCCATTTACAGAATATAATGGCCATATCGGGCATTTTAAGTCTGTCATCACCAACCCGCCATTCGGAACAGTTGACGTTAAAGTAGATTATGATGGATTTCCAATTAATAGCCTGGAGATGGTCATGTCACTTCGCGCACTGGACACCATGCACCACCAGGGACGAGCAGCGATTATAATTGGTGGTCATACCACATGGGATAGTCAGGGACGGATTCAGGCGGGTAAGAACCGCATTTTCTTCAACTACCTCTACAGCCATTATCATGTGCAGGATGTAATCAATATCGATGGCCACAAGCTCTATAGCCGTCAGGGAACCGCATTTAACGTGCGACTCATCCTGATTGCTGGCCGCAAGTCAAAGGTGGAAGGAGTAGCTCCGCTGAAGGACAAATCGCATTCCGACTATACGGTATCTGATTTCGATACCCTGTATCGTCGCGTTTCCCGAAATATCGAAAGCGCCAGGGATCTGGAGTATACCTACTCTGCTGCCTACATGGAGAATAAGCACAAAGGGATTGACACCGGACGCAACACTACTTCAACAAACGAAATAAACAAGACATCAAATACGGTTATGGTATTACGTGCACTCGCTCTTGAACTGGAGATGGATATGGAGCAGGAAATAGGAGTTGATGTGCTGGGCATGGCATACGAGCCGGCGTCAGTCATTGGAAAATCCCTGCAAACACAGGTGCCTGATAGCATGGCCTTTGAAACACAACAGGCGATCAGTCATATTCAAAAAGAAGTCGGTGGTGACGTTGACAATTTTGTCCGGGATCGTCTGGGTTATACTACCAAAACAGAACTGGGTGAAGCACTGAGCGCCGAGCAGATTGATGCCATGGCCATGGCTATTTACAATGTTGAAGGCCGGAAGCAAGGCATGATCATCGGTGATCAGACCGGCATCGGTAAAGGACGGATTGCTGCAGCTATGATTCGTTATGCCTGCAAGCGAGGCATTGTTCCGATATTCCTCACGGAAAAGCCCAACCTGTTCTCCGACATATATCGTGATCTTAAGGCCATCGGTAGTGCCGAACTGGTGCCCTTCATCGTAAATGGCAAGGAAGGTAAAACCGACATCAAGGATGAAGAAGGTACGGTGATACACTCAGCCCTCTCGGCATCAGAGCAGGACACCATATTCAAGTCTTTAAAGCTGCCTGCTGGAATTGACTTTGTCCTGGCTACTTATACTCAGTTCAATAGTCCGCTGACTAAACCCCTAAAACCACAATTTTTAAGCAGTATCGCCTCCGGATCGATCATGATTATGGATGAAGCCCATAACTCCTCCGGAGCAAGTAATGTCGGAGCCTTCCTGAAAGATGTGGTCAAAAGCACCGATGGGGTGATGTTCCTATCCGCCACATTTGCCAAGCGTCCGGATAATATGCCCATCTATGCAATGAAGACCTGCATGTCGGACTGCGCCCTGGATGATGAGTCGCTGGTCAATGCCATTGAAAAAGGGGGTGTGGCCTTGCAGGAAGTGATATCGTCTCAACTAGTCAGCGAAGGCCAGATGCTTCGCCGGGAACGGAGCTATGAAGGGATTGAGGTCAATTACCTGACCATGGAGGATATGGCGCAGGAGCACCGGGCAGCTGCTGATATGATTACTGCAGTAATCCGTCGAATCATTGCATTCCAGATTGATTACGTGGATGAAGTCGTAAAGGTCATGGATGGAGTGGCCGCAGCTGAAGGGAAAGAAGTGGGTGAACGTAAAGGCACCAAAAGCGCCGGCGTCGATAGCACCCCTTATTTCTCCAAAGTATTTAATATCATTAACCAGATGCTCTTTGCCATCAAGGCAGACGCCGTTGCAGATCGCGCCATTATGCGTCTCCGGGAAGGGAAAAAACCAGTTATAGCCTTTTCGTCAACTATGGGTGCATTCCTGGAGACCATGGGAACAGATGGTGAAGTGATCAAAGCTGACTTTGCTGAAGTGCTCGCTCGTGGACTTACCGGAGTTATGAAAGTCACAGAGCGTAGTGTGAACGGAGTGCCCATTTATAAAAGTATTTCTGTTAATGACCTTTCCCCTGAAGGTGTGGAGGAATACTTGAGCATTCACAAAGACATCAGCCGTGCAGCTACTGGCCTTTGTATTTCTCCAATTGATATTCTGATTGAAAAGATCAAAGCAGCCGGATATAGCGTTGCTGAGGTAACAGGACGAAAGATTGCCCTGAAGCTGGCATCACCGAATGAGGGGTATTCCTTGAACGGAGCTGCATTAAACGAGACGGCTACTCAGGAATTGCTGGTTGACAAAAGCATCAAGCAATCCAGAAAAGATATTACCGGGATGATCTATGCTCGGAAGAAGGAAAACACCAACGATGCCTTCCGAAGATTCAATAATAATGAGGTCGATGTACTGCTGATAAATCAGTCCGGCTCTACCGGTGCCTCAGCGCATGCGGTACCTACCTCCAAAGTACCTGCCACTGAAGTAAAACAGCGGGTAATGATCGTACTCCAGGCGGAGCTGGATATCAATACCGAAGTTCAGAAACGGGGCCGGGTCAACCGGACCGGTCAGATCCTCAAACCTATTTATGATTACCTGATCAGCGCCATCCCAGCAGAACAACGGCTGATGATGATGCTCCAGAAGAAATTGAAGTCACTGGATGCCAATACCGCATCCAACCAGAAGCAGAGCAGCACCATGCTCGATGTTCCGGACTTTTTGAATAAATACGGTGATAAGGTGACCAAAGCCTATCTCCTGGACAATCCGGAAGTCAATAAGCTCCTCGATGATCCTTTGAAGCTGGAAGGCAACGAAGAAGATGGTGATAAAGAAACCATTGAAAACGCAGCACAAAAGGTATCAGGCCGTGTGGCGGTCCTATCTACAGAGATGCAGAGCAGTTTTTACGATGATATCGCTAGCCGGTACACGGACCTTGTGTCGTACTTGAAGCAGGCTGGTGAATACGATCTGGAGCTGGAAGCGATGAATCTCCAGGCGGAGACTACCAAAACGTCTGTGATCAGTGTCGGCACCGGTGGCGGATCTCCATTTGGCGAGAATGTAGTTCTGGAGACAGTCATGGCTAATGTCCTGCGTAAACCCTACACCGGTGCAGAGCTGGTCAATATCCTTCACGAAAGTCTCTCCGGTGGAAAACCCAAGGAAATTCAATCGGCTTTGATATCAGAGTTTCAGACGCAACAGAATGCCAAACTGGAAACAGAGCTGACTGCGATTAATCTGAAATATGATGCGATGCTGGAAGGCGTTGTCAGCCTTAAGAAAATAAAGAAAATTGAAGACGATGAAGAGCGGCATCAGGCCATAGAAGACCAGAAGGATGTTATCAGGGAATCAGCAGAAACAGCAAAAGATAAGGCTGAGAATCATTCCCGGAATGTAGGTTACCAGCTTAGTCAGTTTTTTAAGTTCTTCCACATTGGTCGAATTTGCAGCTATCCGATAGCGGTAATGGGGCAAGGCATGGAAAAAGTGCCAACGGTCTTTTTGGGATATGTGATTGACCGGCGCAAAGCCAACCCCTTTGCGCCCAGTGCCGTGAAGCTGCGTTTTGCCATAGCCAATGGAATTAAATACATGGAGCTGCCTGCTTCCATGTATAAAGAAATTAGCCCGATTATCAGTTCCAGCATGGACACCTATCAGGGTGGCAGTGATGATGATCTGATTAGAGCCTGGGACAGCAGAACATCCGAAGGACAAGCAGCTCGTAAGAAGCGCTATATCGTCACCGGAAACCTCCTGCAGGCGTTGGGATCTCATCAGGGGCGACTGATCAACTATACCCTGATGGCTGGCGGGGAAACCAAAGGATTGCTCATGCCAGAAAGTTGGGATCCAAACGACATTAAAGCCGGAAATGATAAGGTAACCGTTCCGATCAGCAAGGCAACCGGTATTATCAAATCACTCCAGCCAGGCAATAACATCAAATGCTCAAACGGACTCATTATCGCAAAAGACTACCAGGGTCGGTATAAAATGTACGTTCCAGCTTCAAAACAAGCTGGTGGTGATATCTACCTCGATCAGGAATTACAGAAATGGGTGTCCGCCCAGATCTGGGAAAAGCAATCCGATAAGATGGTGGCGCTGGTGGATCAGTCTGATATCGAAGACTTCCTTGCCACGCTGGCAACTAAACATCCTTGCACTGTTCCGGTACCCAAATACAATATGGCTCAGATTGACACGGGTGTCGAAAAGAGTGGCAAACGCCATTACCATATCGTACCACCCTCCCCTGCACCAAAAGAGCCTACCGTACAGACCAAAGACCATTTAAAGAGCATTAGCCTGCTTGCACTGGCCTTGGAGCTCGAAATGGAAATGGAGATGGAACTAGCGGCTTAATCACAATCAAACAATCAACTTATCTATTTATGACTATTACCACACAGAACTACCAGGAGGTAGCCAAAAGTATTAATTGGGCTGCTGTTCCGGAATCCTTGCTGAAAACGCACCGGGAACTGATTCCGGACGCCTCTCATGGTGACTGGGCAGCCTATAAAAGCACTCCGGATGTTAAACGGGTGATTGATAAATATTTTGGATACCTGACAACTATTGCAGAGCGGCAGGGCAATGCTGCAATAGTTCAGGCACCGAAGAGAAATCCAAGCCCTCCGCAATTACCATCGGTGTTGCCACCGGAAGCTTATGTAAAAAAGCCAAAAGCCGTCAAGGCGAAGGCTCAGCCTGCTGCAAAACCCGCTCCCAAACCAAAGAAGGCAGTCGCAGTAAAGGAAGAGGCCAGCCACGGCAAACCTGTTGAGCATATTGCCAATACCGTTCAGTTTGTCAAGCGGTATGTGTCGCTCAACGGGAAAACCAAGAGCGCGGAAGATCTCTCCAGGTTACTTCATGGTGTTCAGAAAGCGATCCTCGAGCGAAGGATCACTAAGACAAGTCTATGGGCGAAGGAAATAGATCATATGCAAACTTCCCTGAGACAGGCGATCTCCCAAATGGATGCAGTCGGCAATATCAAGGTGGAAATCAAACCAGCATTGCTAAAGATTTATCACGGCATAGCGCAGTCCGAATCTGCTATGCCTTCTGTTCGACTGCTTAAGCAGTACATTGGTTTGACCGGCAAGAAAGGTGTGAAAGAGAAATCCCGGAAGTTGCGGGATGCCATGTGGAAGGCCGTAGATTCCGGAAAGATTACCGATGGTGATCCTTATGAGGCTCAGCTTGACAAAGCATATAGCAGCCTTTGCACTTTCATCGATGGCCGGGAAACTTCCCTGGATCTACATCCCTATGAGCTTAATGGCCTTGCTGGGATCACTGGACATGCGGTTACTGGACGTGGCACCGTTGAACTTTCCGGACTGCAGGGTGCATCCTCCTCTCTTTTTTCCTCTAAAAAACACCAGATCGAATTAGCAATTGCATTTTCAAAAACCCTTTTGAAAGTTTTAAAGCCAAAGCTGTTCGCTGAAATGGTCGCTGCACACATTAAAGATGATGCAGCATCAAAGAGTTATTGCATGTCCAATGACTACTGTGATGCCAATCAGGTAATGGTGGATGCGTTCCGTGTTGTTTTTAATCGCAAGGCTAATGTTGGAATGGCGAATAATCCCAACGTTCAGCGGGACATGAAAATGATTAAGGCTGCCTGGACGCTGGCGAAGACGAATGACTTCTATGCCCATCCCGGTAAAAAAAAACGGAAGTCGGTCTCGGGGAAATAGGCAATAATGGAACTGAATTGGTTACTGATGATGATATCCGGGAGTTTCAGTTGCATCGAATCCGGAACACTTCAGGCGTAGGAGGATTAGGCAGCACAGAGACGGATTTACCAACGAAGGGGAACTCTAAAGCATCAGTGAAAACAACTAAGCAGCCAGGTTCGATAACGCTTCCAGTAAGCAGTAATCATGAGGTAATGAGTTCTATGGATATCATGAACAAGAGCTTTGAAACAATTGGACTGCGTGGAGAATATGCCCGCTTTGTTGGTGATCCGGCTCCCAATTTTGCGATGATGGTTTACGGGAAACCGTTCCGGGGCAAGAGCAGTTGGTCCATGTGCTTCGCGCACGAGTTAGCCAGGACAATTGCTCCAGTATTCTATTGGGCAACAGAAGAAGGGATCAGTAAGACACTACAAGAAAAGATTGGCCGGCTCGGTGTAGCGCATCCTCGCTTGGACTTTGGCAAGAAATTGCCTTCGGATCTCAGTAAGTATCGGTTTGTGTTTATTGATTCGGTGACAGACTCCGGATTGGATTCAAAGGCATTGCGCGAATTGAAAGCATCGCATCCCCGGATAGGATTTGTGTATGTTTTTCAGGCAACAAAGGATGGGAAATTTCGGGGGGATAATACCTTTGCGCATGACATGGATACCATCTTGAATGTAGATGGTGACTGCATTGTCCAGGCAGAGAAGCGGCGATTTGGAGGTACTGGAACAATGCCTTCTGTTAAACCCGCTCCGGGCGCATAAGAAAGTAGCTACATTGCACTCGTTCCGAACGTATAAGCTCCGCAGGGATGCGCCTTAAAGGATAGGACAGGGTACGACGGCGGGTCTTAAAACCTGAAGTAGTAAAATGAAGCAGGTCCGCACAACGGGCCTGCTTTCTCATTTTCCGGGAGTGAGATACGCTTGAGTACCCCCATGAGAAAATCCCCGGCGAAGCCGGCTATTTTAGTTGTTTCTTGTGCGTGGCTAAAAGTTGAGGTTTATTGTAACCTATGCTTAATAAGTTATACCTCATTAAAGCTAAGGAACTCGTTTACTATAAGTACTCAATTCTTCCTTGCTTAACTCCTCAGGCATGACAAGTCTATAATGTTTTTCCGATGAAATTGCGATGCCTGAATCTCCCAATTCAAATTCAAAAAGTGCAATTGCTCCATTCATCATAAACTGTGCTGCAATTGGTTTACAGATCAAATCAGGAAATTTAGCAGCGCCGATTGCAAAATCCTGTTCAATCTGGACTACGCCCAGTTTGTCCGTTCCTCCTTTTGCTTGGACCGGGATAACATAATGTGCGCCTCGTTTATCTAAGCCAACGTAAATTTCATCTGTTTCGACTTGTCCAACGTCCGGAACCGTTGTCCGTAAATGGTTTTGAAGTGAATAACATGCGAGACCTGTAAAGATATCAATTAGGCGATTGTACCTTACCATTGCTAAAAGTCCCTGCTCATCATTCAATGCATATCTCCTAATAATACCAGGCGTTGCATCAGGAATTTTCGTTTCTGCTAAATGCTCTGTTGGGCGGAAGAAAGTTTGTGTTGTCAAAACTAGCCTATATAACGACCTACCAGTTGGTCGGATGATCCATTCAGAACCTTCTGGAGCTTCTTGCCTGATACTAAGTGGTAAGGCAGCACGGTATCTAAATGAGTAAAGTATATCTCCTACGTTTTTGGGCAGTACAATTCCTAATTTTTTAGCGGTATCAATAATATCTTCACGAGTAAAGTCTATTTCTGTTTTGCCCTTGGCATATGCCGATAGGAAAATATCCTCAATGAGTTGGGAATAACGGTTTGGTTTAGCCACAATATTATTTTATCCGGGCCAACGAAGTATTACAACTTCTTCATTGAGATCCGATTTAGTCGCAGTTGAAAATCTTGTACGAAATAAATCAATTCTTATCAATTCATACCCCAAAGATTGGGCTATATCACCAAGTAAATGTCCGGTTCTTATCATTACTCGAAGGTAGGATGCCTGATCTCCGACTACATAAGCCAACATTGCACCGGGCGTAAGAAATGGTCTCAATTCTGCAAGATGTTTTGCCATTCCTCCAAAATAAAGCTTAGTAACCTTGGCATATAGCTTTTCAAAACCAGAAGTTTTTCCAAGTTCGATCCTTTTCGCCTCAATTTCATCCGCTATTCTTTTGATTTCTGGGAATAACTCAATATGGTCATCATCATCATCTCCTTTGTAAACACCCCTTGTATTAGAACGTAGAAGCGTCTTTTTAAATTTCCGGAGATCTTCTTTGTTATCAATAAATCCTAATAATACAGACTCTAATCTTGTAGTACGAGTGTAATCTTTTTCATTTGGATATGGCGGAGATGTTATAACTGCAGAAATTTTATACCCTTGTAAGATTTCCTTTAAATTCCTCGAATCACTCAATAGTACATGAGATTCAGTATTAATCGCATGTTTGGGTTGATTTGATAGGTCATTCACTATCTCTAAAACCTGGTCATACCAATACTGGATAACAGGTGCATCGGTCTTAATTTTTCCAACTCCAACTTCAGGTCCAAAGCGGAGATTACTAAATTTAAAGACCGCACTATTTGCCAATGCCAGAGCTAAGTAATCATAAAATTCAGAATTCTTATATTCTCTTATAAAATCTAGTAGAATTAAGCACTTATGAAGAGGTAGTGGACTGATAGAATCTTTAAGCAGTAAGTTTAAATGATCCACAGGCAATTCCTTTAATTCTAAATTATCATCAGTAGCATTCAAAGAAGAATTATTGTTTTCGAATTCAGATAATTTACCATCTGCTTTCGTTTTTATTTCATTTGCAATTTGTAGGAGTGCGATTGGATCTACTTTCCAATTTGTTTTAACAGTTGTAGCAAAATGAGCAAACGGGTTCGCTTCAATTCCAATTGAAGGAACACCTAGAAGTTTAGCCTCAATCAAAGTTGTACCTGTTCCGCAAAAGGGGTCTAAAACAAGATCCTTGCTAGATAAACCAAACTCCTCAATGTACCTATGAACAAGATGAGGTGGATATGATAATACAAATCGATACCAGGAATGAAATCGCCTATCAGAAGGATCTAACTTGTTTCGTTCAATTTTCTTAATTTTTTCAGCCGGGAAAAGGCTGAGAACTAATTTCTCCATCTTGAGGCAAACTTAGTCCTTTCTATGAGCTGATTGTATCAAGAAAATATACTTGGGCAAATTAATAGGCTAAATTATACGAAGGCTGTTTTTTGCATGATAAAATGACCTGTCGCTGATATCAAAGAAGCAGATAAAAAAGTGGTCCGGATATTTTCAATAGCTAAAATGGAACTTGAATATTGAAATAGGATATGACCTTGAATGATAATTCTAGATTAAATAATCCCAAATGATTCGCACCTCACAATTCGTAGCACATGAGAAAGGAATCTCTATCATATTTTTTGGACCATTGCAAATTCACTTTCGATTAGTTTAATGCATCTTTGCGAATGGCACAATTTACCGGTATAATTATAATGAACTGGACATTGTTCTACTCAAAAACTATATTGCCAAAGATGTCATTCATTAAAAACTAAAACCAATTATAGCATAGCAAATTATAAAAATATTTAAGAGTAGCGTAGTGCTAACTTTCTTAGTCTGGTAAAACGGCGAATTTTCAAATAGACTATCCGAGAAAGATGCAAGACGCACCCCAAGAGGGGTGTGGCTTCATCTATTCATAAGGATAGTCGGGACTTCGCCGTTCCTACCAGACCTGATGTATAGCTCTGGGGTTCACGCCTCTCCCTTTTTATATCCGGCAGGTATTTTGACGGATAAATCTAAAGAGCCAAACCCATGGTAAAATTGAACGAAGGAATGAGCGTGTATCGAATTACCGATGCAGTTAAGGATTACCTGAAAAGAAACAAAATAACTCAGACAAAACTTGCGAAAATGATGGGTGAAAGCCTACCAAGTCTTCAGAAGAAGTTGGGAAGAGATGACATAGGTGTGGCCTATATGACCAGAATATCCCTATTACTTAACTATGATTTTTTGTGCGAAGCAAGCTACAAAAACGAAGTATTGGAATTTGGTTTTGAAGATCAAAAAAAAGATGCTGGTCAGATCGACAAAAAATTCCATGCAATGGCTATTAGACTCTTAGACAAACAATCTGAACTCATTGATGTCCAGGATCGATATTCAAAACTTGAAAGAGATTATCAGATTTTGTTGTCTCAAGCTCCCGTTAGGCCGATAAGATTAAATTAAATCTACAACCAGCCGTTTCTAGTTATTCAAATAAACAACTATGGTGTTTACCGGTATTATAAAAAGAGCTCTACAATGTAGAGCTCTTTTTCGATCAGAAACTACGACCAATTTAATCTGGTGTAATAATATATATTCAATGTGAAATGATACAGTTATCGAAAGAAACATCCAATAAATATAATTGGTTAAGCCGTTGATCCTGCAGCTATTGGAGAATCTGTCAATTTATTCCACTTATTCATGTAATCAGCCTTGACATTCTCAGACACCTTGGCGTAGATCATCGTAGTAGCGATTTTAGCATGCCCTAAAAATTGTTGGATCACTTCAATCGGTATTCCCATTTCAATACAATTGCTGGCAAATGTGTGACGGGCGCAGTGAAAGGTTATTCGCTCCGTTATTTCCATGTGCTGCTCCAAGACCTCTTTAATGTACACATTACACCTTTGATTCGTGAAAATACGGTCGAGTGCTCCAGCTTTTATTAAGGCTTTTGCATTATTTGAAAGAGGAATTGTAATTGGTTTCTCAGATAGCTTCTGCGTTTTCAAAGGAACAAATGTGATCGAACCTGCATCAATGATAGGTTCACCATTCCCCTCAAGATTTTTCAAGTCTGAATAACGAAGACCTGTGTAGGAGGATAAAAGGAACGCACCTACAGTTTCATGTTGCGGCCGATATGTGATCTTTCCAGTCATGTAAAGATCATACAACTTTGTTTGTTCCACGTAGGATAAATGGTGGCGCTGTGTCTCTACAGTAGCGCACTTCATGAATGCCATTGTCTTATTTGTAACCATGCCCATTTTTTCTGCATAATGCACTACAGCCTTCACACTCTTAATGTGATTTCGAATGGTGTTCGGAGCATTATTATGCTGCTTCACCAGATATGCCGAAAATTTGTTGAGCACATCAAACCCCACATCTTTTATTTTAAGTGTCGGATATAATTCTTTTAGCCGCTCTCCGGTCCTGACATAAAGTCGAAACACAGAGTAGGTCAAGGGTGTAGTATCTGCATACTGTTTTAAAGTTTCGTAGAAGCAGGTTTTCTCGACGACCTTTTGTGCGATGGTCCTTCCGAAAACTGATGCTTCAAAAACCTCAAAATTAAAGTTTGCGATTCCTTCAGGAGAATGGATGTATCCAGTTGCCTTAGACTTTAAAGCTTCAAACTGTGAATTTGTATGATGGTAGTCCGGTGTAGTTTTTAAGAATTTCTCACTGTGAGCATCAAAATATTTAGGGTCTATTTTGATTCCAATATTCAGCACATGGACTGTACCATTATGTCTGACACGAAAACAGATTGGAGCGCCTTTTTTGGTCATCTCGTTTCCTTTCTTAAGAAATATTGAAAAAAGTGTAGACATCTTTTGGAAGGTTTGGGTTTGCATTTTGATTATAGAGAAAGGGCATGAAGCGAAATGAGCAATTTTTTGAGTTTGCTATTGTGGTGTTTCGCTTGTCGAATGTCGACTTATAAAAAATTTTTCCGCACTTTTTCCGCACTTTTTCCGCACTTTTTAACACCTGACGGTGCCTCACGAGGCCTGAACGGAAAGAGCACAAAAAAGCGAAACCCGCACTAAGAGCCTTGCTCCGTGCGGGTTTCGCGGTAAAATGCCGGACTAAGCCGGACGTCTTTGGTAGTTCCACCAGGATTCGAACCTAGACTAACTGAACCAAAATCAGTTGTGCTACCATTACACAATGGAACTATCCTGTAAGGGCTGCAAATGTAAAACTACCGCCGCTAACGGGCAAAAAATTTATTGGCTTTCTTCAGATTTTTTGAAATCTCAATTATGAACCCGCCGTCAGCACTACTTTGCCCTACTTTCCCTTCGATGCCCCCTTCCGATAATCCTTATACGTTCGCTTCCCGGAACCTCCTGCCTTCGCCGGTGATGCTGCTTTTGCTGCTCTATCTCCTGGCACTGGTACTGACTTCGGTTTAGCTGCTCCACCTTTTGTTTCAATTGTTTTAGGCCGCTCCTGCTTATTCACTTGCTGAGGCGCCTTGGGGGTGCTCGCTCCTTTCAATTTGATCCCACCATCCTGAGGCGCTTTCACCGCGCTACTTTCACTGTCCCGAACCATGCGCATCATCACCATCACCTCATCCGGGTTCAGGCTCCGCCACTGCCCCACCTTCAACGGCCCCAGATGCACATTCATGATCCGCACGCGCTTCAGCATCTTCACCGAAAAATCCAAGGCCTCACACATCCGGCGTATCTGCCGGTTAAGGCCCTGGATCAGCGTGATCCGGAACGTGCTTCGCCCTTCCTGAACCACCTTACAGGGCAAGGTAGTTTCATTCAGGATCCGCACACCGGAGGCCATCGCCTGAACAAACTCATAGCTAATGGGCTTGTCGCACGTAACAATGTATTCCTTCTCATGCTCATTACCCGCCCGGAGGATCTTGTTGACAATATCCCCGTCATTCGTCAAAAAGATCAGTCCTTCGGATTCCTTGTCCAGCCGGCCAATCGGGAAGATGCGCTGCGGAAAGCCGATGGCATCAATGATATTGGTCTTGTCCTTCGTATCCGTCGTGCAGGTGATACCCACCGGCTTATTGTAAGCCAGGTACACACTGCTTTTCTTCTTGCCAATTGACTCCCCATCCACCTCAATAATATCGCCGGGGAACACCCGGTTTCCCGGAATGGCGACATTATCATTGATGGTCACCCGCCCATGGTCAATATACTTGTCGGCTTCCCGGCGGGAGCAGAATCCGGTATCCGAAATATACTTGTTCAGAGAAATACTCTGATCATTTCCTCCCGCGTTCTTCTTAGGCTTTATTGCCATTATCATGTTGTTTTAATCCAATCTCCCGTAAACGTTCCTCCAGGTAAGCCCCGGCGGTAATATCCTCATACCCCTTGGGATGCCGGGCATCGATGCAATTATCCAGGCATTTCAGGCTCATACTACCCTTGGGATGCAGAAAGAACGGAATCGAATAGCGTGAAGTTCCCCACTTTTCCCGGGGTGGGTTCACAACCCGATGTGTCGTGCTTTTCAGGCGGTTATTAGTCAGGCGCTGCAGCATGTCCCCAACATTGACAACGATCTGATCCGGCAGCGAAGTTACCCCTACCCAATCGCCCGTCCGGGACTGAATTTGCAGTCCATCCGCAGAAGCGCCCACCAACAAAGTGATCAGGTTAATATCTTCATGTTGTTCCGCCCGAATGGCACTTTTAGGTTCCTGCAGGATGGGTGGATAATGAATCGCACGAAGAATGGAATTGCCCTGATGCACATAGCCATCGAAGTAATGCTCTTCGAGATTTAGAAATAAGGCAATGGCCTGCAAGAGGGCGATACCACTGGTTTCAAATGCCCGGTAGGCTTTCCCGAGTGTGGCCGTAAATCCCGGAAGGAGTTCAACGTCCACATTCGATGGATACGGTACTTCGGATGTCGCCCCTTCATCAAGCTCCTGGCCATATTGAAAGAATTCTTTCAGATCAGGGGCTTCAAATCCTTTGGCATGTTCGCGTCCAAAGGAGGTATAGCCGCGCTGTCCGGCCAGTTCCGGGATCTCATAAGAAGACTTATGGCTTACAGGCAGGGCAAAAAATTGTTCCACATACTGATATAGATCGCGGATCAGATCGTCCGAGATCCCATGATTTCGGACCGCCACAAAGCCAATCGATTCGTAAGCATGCCCGAGCGATTTTACAAAAGCGGCCCTGGATGAGGCATTACCCTGGATGAAATCGTTCAGGTCGACGCTGGGTATATTCTGTTGCATATATCAATTAGTTGATTTGGAAGGCTCAAGTGGACATGAAGTTCACTAAAAACAGAGGGTACTTCTGTTTTTTATCATTATTAAAAGTCCGTTTTATGATAATAGTCACGAAGCCTTATGATCATTGTCATGTTACTGTTAAATCGACCGGAATACCTTGCACCTTATAGTTTATTTAACTCTTATTCCGCAACACTAAATAAGTTTTTCCATGAAAAGCATTAAGAAAAAGTACTTCGTTGCAGCCGCAATGGCCCTATCCTTTGGAGGATACATTTTGAGCTGTACCAAAGGCAATCAGGTATTGGATGTAGCACCTGTTAATACATCAACCGATCTGCTGTCCTACAAAACAACCACCGCTCCCACCATTGATGGTACCATCGATGCAATCTGGGCCCAGGCAACAAAATTAACGGTTACGCCTCAGGTACCGGATCCGGGTAATGGATTATTTGCCGGCTACCAGGGCGAAACAGTTCCGGTGACCCTCCGTTCTATGTATGACGGTTCGAATATTTATTTCCTGGCTGAATGGAATGATGCAACACACAACCAGGTTCAACCTTGGTATTATAACCCAACTACCAAACGTTGGGCACAACGTGGTAATGCCCGTTCTTTCGATGCAAATGGTGCATTAGTAAAAGACGGCATGGGTCAGGACCAATTGGCTATGCTCTGGAATATCGACAACTCCACTCCAAAATTTACCACCCAAACCTGCTATGCAAGTTGCCACCTGTTCACCCCTTACCGCAGTTATACTGGAGTGATGGTTGCAAATGCTAGTGGTAATCACTATACCAACGGAGCCAATGAAAAGATCGATATGTGGTGGTGCCACCTCGACAAGGATTTGCTGACCAGTCAAATGGATGATCAGTTTCAGGATTGGGCAGGCGGTCCAAGTGTAACGGATACTGTTGGCGGATCAGGAAATGGCCGCCACGCGGATGACCTGGTTCCTCCGGTTCCTTTCTCCACTACTTATACTAATATGAATCCAACCGGTACTACTGGTGCATTCAACAACTCTCAAAGCATCAAGATTACCGGAACCACTACAACAGTAAGTGTTCCAAAATGGATAGATCCTGCCGCTACCAACCAAAAATACTACCTGGCTACGGATACCCTTCCCGGCGGACGGGCCAAGTTGGTGACTGCTGTTGACTCCAACGGTGTATTGACCTATGCTGGTGGTACCCTTAATCCAATTGGTGATGCAGGTTACCTGGATGATCCTACAACAGGCGTTGCTGTGGGTGCCAAATGCTTCCCTTCCTTTATCTCTGCTCCTTTAACAGGAGGCCGTGCTGATATCACAGCGGTAGGTATTTATACCGGAACAGGCTGGATTCTGGAATTCAAACGTGCATTGAAAACGGCAGGTTCGCTGAAACAGGATATTGACTTCACCTATAATAAAGATGCCGTTACCGGTATGTATCAGGATGAGCCATTCGGACTGGCCATATTTGACAGCAGAAACTATCAGCATGCGATCAAACCGAATCTGACCCTTAAGTTCCAGAAATAAAGGCGGCCATCTTCTCACAAAATCAAACAAACATTATGCTACATAAAAAGTTTGCACTGGTGTTGATGTTTGCTGCCGGAACTATCCTGCTAGGTACGGGTTGCTACAAAGACAAAACTGTCGCTGTGGATGCACCTGTCATAACACGAACAGTCAGTTTCAGTCAGGATATCATACCCATATTCAACTCAAGCTGCAATGGCAGCGGTTGCCATACCACTGGAGGTCAGACTCCCAATTTGAGTGCAGCGACTGCTTACAACTCCCTGACTACTGGTAACTACCTGAATGTTGATGCACCTGATAAGAGCCTCATCTACCTCAAATTAACAGGTCAGAAAGGCACCGTTATGCCGGTTTCAGGATCCAACAAAGACTATAACGCGCTTATTCTGGCATGGATAACTCAAGGTGCAAAAAACAACTAAAAGCAACATGAAAAATCAATTAAAATATCTGTCTCTGTTTATTGCTCAGGTGCTTTTCCTGACCCTGAATTACAATAACAGCTTTGCACAGGAAACAACCGATAGTACTGCCACCGCTCAGGAAGCCACTGCAACAACCGCCGACGATCACAATATCCCCCTTTACAAACCTGTCAAAAACACTTTTGAAGGCGTGATGCTGATCGATAATCAAACCGTAATGGTTCCGATGAAAGGCACGCTCGAATTTGATATCCAACACCGCTTTGGTGTGGTAACCAACGGAGCGAAAGACCTCTGGGGAATATTTGCGCCTTCGAATATCCGCCTGGGTATGAACTACGCCCCGATCAAGAACCTCTTCCTGGGTGTGGGTCTTACCAAAGAGCGCATGCAACTGGACCTGAATGGCAAATACGGGATTCTCTACCAGACCCCACATAAGATGCCAGTCAGTGTTACTTATTTCGCAAACATGGTGATCGACACCCGTGACCGGAGCAATTTCCGGTACTCCGAATACCGTTATTCCTATTTCCATGAACTGATCATTGCCCGCAAGGTGACCGACCGTTTCTCCCTACAGATCGCACCGAACCTGTCCTGGTATAATAACGTGGATGGTTATGTAGACAGTAAGGGAAACATTCAGCCAAAAATGAATAACGCGCATTTCGCGATCGCCACTCTGGCCCGTTTCAAACTAACGGATCGTTCTTCCATTATCTTCTGCTATGATCAGCCACTGACCCAACATCCAACCAATAACCCCCATCCCAATGTGGCCTTTGGTTTCGAAACGACGACCAGTGCCCACTCCTTCCAGGTATTTGCCACCAACTTTTATGGCATCGTACCACAGAGCAATAATTTCTTCAATCAGAATGACTATACCGAAGGCTCTTACCTGATCGGCTTTAATATCACACGGCTCTGGAATTTCTAATTAGCACGACTTTTCAATTCAACCTTCAATTTAAATTCAGATGAACATCAAATCAATCGCAGTGCTGCTTGCCGCCGGTTTTGTGGCAGTCAGTTTCGCTCCAGGCAACAAACCCTGGTCCGCAGGTGCCGCCGCTGGCAAGAAAAATCCGGTAGCAACCAGTGCAGCTTCAGTAGCCGCTGGTAAAACACTTTGGAACACCCATTGCAAATCCTGCCATGGTGCAAAAGGTCTGGGCGATGGCCCTAAAGCTGCCCAACTGAAGACCGAACCCGGCAATTTCACGGCAGCTGGTACGCAATCCCAATCCGACGGAAGTATATTCTTTAAACTTTCTGAAGGACGCGAGGATATGCCAAGTTTCAAAAAGAAAATACCTGATGAAGCGGACCGCTGGAACCTGGTCAACTACATCCGGTCACTGAAAAAATAAGCGGGGTAATCAATAAGAACGGCTCGACAGGGCCGTTTTTATTGCCTGTTATTCTCGAATTAATCCCTTTCTCAATTGCTCTGGCGTATGCTGAAGTCCGATTAATTCCATCATCAACTATTCAATCAATTCCTCTGATGCAACCTACAACGAGTAAACAGCCCAGGAAAAAATTCCTGGTATGGCTGGCAGCCGGTCTTGGCTCCCTTACATTCCTGAATATGTTCCTGCACCGCAAGAAAGAGAAACAGGAAATGATCACCATGCTTACGGAAGATGGACAGCTGGTCAGTATTGATAAAAATCTGCTGCCATCCACCGAAAAGAAGGTTACCAATACTGAATTGCAACAATGGATCAAACGGAAATAATTACAGCCATGAGCGATAATAATACCTCAAGAAGGGACTTCCTGCTAAGTGGTGTGCTGGCTACAGCCGCCCTCGCAGGATGTAATGAGACGCACAATCCCTTTACACCGGAAGACAAAGTGGTCCTTACCGGTGAAAAAGTAAAATTACTTTCTGTAAATGGGGAGGTCATCGAAGTGGACAAGGCGTATCTGAAGCCTGTTCCGGAAGTGGCTTCTCTCAGCAATGCACAGCAACGAGCCGGGATCCCCGGCAAGAAATTTGTAATGGTCATCGACCTGGCCCGCTGTAAAAACCTGCGGAAATGTCAGGATGCCTGCAATCACATGCACCAGGTGCATACCGGCCAAAGCTGGATCAAAGTGGTTGGCATGGAAGATGCAGAACATACCGCCCCTTACTGGCAACCCACAACCTGCATGCACTGCGATGAACCGCCCTGCGTAAAAGTTTGTCCGGTCGATGCCACCTTCAAAAGACAGGATGGGATCGTTCTGATCGATTCGGATCGCTGCATTGGCTGCCGTTTCTGTATGGCAGCCTGCCCCTACTCTACCCGGGTATTTAACTGGGAAGATCCGGGCCTTAGCAAAGAAGTTGCTGCACAGCCCTACTCCTGCGAAACCAGTATGCCACAGAAAAAAGGTACGGTGGGCAAATGCGATTTCTGTCCCGATATGACCCGGCATGGAGAGCTTCCGCATTGCGTATCCGCCTGCCCGAACGGGGTATTCATGTTTGGTGATATGAATGAAGACACGGTATCCAATGGTGCTGAAACCTTCCGCTTCACCGACCTGATCAAGGATAAAGCAGGTTACCGCCTGATGGAGGATCTCGGTACGAAGCCAAGTGTTTATTACCTGCCGCCTGTGAACCGGAACTTCCCATACGAATCCGGTTTAGAGGATAAAAAAGATACCAAATCCTAGAACAAATAAATTAATCAATAGTGGAAACATCCCTTGCTGAAACGAATGAACAGATCATTCAGGATTTGTTACCCCAGCCTTTCGGGAAACGCGGAAAAATATGGACCGCGTGCCTGATCGTTTTCTGTTGCATCGGTGCATTTGCCTATTACCGGCAATTGCGCTACGGACTGGTGGTTACCCATATGCGTGACTATGCATCCTGGGGCATTTATATTTCCAATTTCGTTTTCTTCGTCGCCATTAGCCTGGTGGGCTCGCTGATCACCGCGGTCCTCCGACTAGCCGATGTCCATTGGGCAACACCGCTCACCCGGATTGCCGAAATCATTGCAGTCTCCGCCATCGTCTTTGCCTCGATGATCATTATCGTCGATATGGGACGCCCCGAGCGGTTCATGAACCTGTTCCTCCATGGGCGGATTCAAAGCCCGATCATGTGGGACGTTATTGTAATCGGAACCTATTTCTTTATCAGTTGTCTGCTCCTCTACTTTCCGCTATTACCGGACCTGAAGATCCTGATCAAATACCGGAAAGAAGCCGAACCCAAACTGAATAAACTCTACCGCTTCCAGGGCTCCTTTTGGAAAGGAACGGTGGAACAATTCAAGATCAGCGACCGGGCAATCAATATTCTTTGCATATTGATCATACCAGTTGCTTTTTCAATCCACACGGTAACCTCCTGGCTATTTGCTACCACCTATCGTCCGGGTTGGGATAGTACCAATTTCGGGGCCTACTTCATCTCAGGGGCCTTTCTGGTAGGATCCGGAGCAGTGATCATCGCCATGTATGTATTCCGCAGGTATTACAAGCTGGAGAAGTACATCAACGAAAAACATTTTGATCGGATGGGCCGTATTGTAGTGATGCTGTCCCTACTCTATCTGTACTTCAATGTCAATGAGTACCTGGTTCCAGCCTTTAAAATGAAGAAATCAGAAAGCGCTCACCTGTCTGAGTTATTCACGGGCGATTTCTCAGGAATGTTCTGGTTCGCCATCATGGTGGGGATGATCTTCCCGATCATTATCCTCCTCTTCAAGAAAGGCCGGCAACCATTACCCATGTTTATTACCGGATGTATGATTGTGGTGGGTGCCTGGTTTAAGCGGTATCTCATTGTAACGCCAACCTTGCTGAATCCATTCCTGCCAATGACCAATGTTCCTGCCAGCTACCGGCACTATTTCCCAAGCTGGGAAGAATGGGCCATTGCTTTAGGATCCATGGCCGGGGTGCTGTTAATCATCACCTTCTTCGTTAGAATATATCCCATCATCCCTATTCAGGAAACGATCACCGAACAAGCTGAACAACATGAAAATCATTAAATCAATATTAGGCATCGTCGGACTGGCAGTGACCCAAATCGTATTTTTGAGTGCGCCGGTTCTGGCCCAGGATCCACCAGAAGAAGCAGTACCTGTTGTAAAACTTCATTACTTCAATCTGAATAATGACCAGCAATACCTGATCCTGGATAGTAAGCTCAAGAAGGGCACTGTTTACACACCTCAGGCCAATAAAAGCTACCAGATTTATGTGGATAGCAGCGTTCCGGCCAACCTGGCGGGTACGATCAAAACGGATCTTTTAGGTAAAGGCAAATTATTCCTGCCACCAAGTTTGAAAGGGATTTGGGACGCAAAATCCAAGCATGTTTTTATATTGAAAGCAGGCGATGAAGATGTGATCACCGATTACAGCATTACGAAGGCTAAAGTGAGCCTGGATACCAGCAATGCCGATGGGGTTCGGAGTATCACGGCCAAGGTTATGAAGCTCGATGGGGCTAATTGGGTGCCTGCGAAAGATGTGGAAATGAAATTGGGCATCGAACGGCTGGGAAGCATTTTGCCTGCCGGCGATGAAGCCACACTTACAACGGATTCCAGTGGATCTGTTACGGCTGAATTTAAAAAGGTCGGTATCCCAGGTGATGAAAAAGGAAACCTGGTATTGGCAGCAAAAGTGGATGACAATGAAGAATTGGGCAATCTGCTTTGCGAACTGCCTGTGGTTTGGGGTAAGCCTAGTCCCATCAATAATAACTTCTTTAATCAGCGTACCCTCTGGACCACTCGCTTTAAAACACCTTATTGGTTATTATTCCTGGCCTACTCGATCGTCATTTCGGTTTGGGGCACCTTAATCTACCTGATCCGTCAGATTATCAAGATCAAGAAGATAGGGGTTTGATAATGGGCCCAATCCATCATTAGGATCTAAGGTGGATTGTTGGTTTGTAAGAGACTGTTTCAATTGTTGAAACAGTCTTTTTTTATGTGCCTACCTTATTTACAAATCCTGAATTGGAGAAGTAATGGGTCAAAAACGATTTTGATTGATTCAATCAGTCATAATATAAACCTATAATGATAAAGGTTTAGAATACCTTAAAGAATGGTCGTCCAGTCATCTATCTGACCAAATAAAGGACTTTTACTATATTATACTTTTCTAGTTATGCTAGTGGAGTGAAAAGTTCGAATAGAAGGATCCAGGATGTAGACGTATCCGAAATATAAATGAAATAAGGAGGGAATAAGCGACAAAGGTATCGCAGTAAGTATCACTGCGATGCCTTTTTAGTCATTGGAGTGCCATACAGGTATAAATTTTGGCTTCCTAATGAATTCCTCGTAAGTATTTGGAAGCATCAAAAAGGACATTAATTCCTCCTTTTAATAACGCTGGGCCTGCGAAATGCCTATCGCAATATAATTTTATTATTGCGTATATTTAATATGTCTTGCAATTTTGTCGATCCAACCAGATTCGCATTTCGTTTGATGCATGCTCATTGTATGGTAAAAAAGCTAGTTCTGGATTTGGAAACCATTCAAAGCTTTGATGGTGATCATTCCTTTTCGACCCTCCACCTTATAATATTCATGAAAGCTGGTATCACCACCATATTCGTTACCAGGAATAAATCCAATGATGAAGCTATGCTCATCTGCTTTTCTAAGTAAAGGCATTAAATGTTCACCGCCCTTGGGCATGCTGATCGAACCGTTCGCTTCCTCCACACCGTAGTGTGCCAGAACCTCATACACAGCCAGGCTTGAATTTGAAGAAGATGGAGAGAGTGGAACCCGAATTTTCACGGCAAAATGGCTTTTATTCAGGGGATCATCTTTGATTACCATGCTATCAATTGCGATGATGCTTCCGGCAGCTGCTGGGGTCCAGGTGGATTCCGAAAGTGTACCTTGTTTCGCCTGATAGCTATGAATGTTATTGGTACATGCAGTAAGTCCCATCACCAACATGGCAACGCAGAATGAAAGAATGAAACGTTTAAGGACAATTTGATTGCCGGGCATTGCAGTCGGAGTGAATTAATATCAAAAGGCGCAAAGGTAATGGCCCCTTCGACTCCGCTCAGGGAGTGGAATGTAAGCCTCTACTGTTCATTTTATTTGTCCCGAAGGGAACCTGTTTCTATGATTGGCACTTCATTTTCTCAATGTACCAATTTACTGGTGAATTAGGCATGCAACGATCGTCAACAATAGATTGGATTACAGGAGGAAACGGATTCCCTGAAGGAAATGACAAAAGAACATCGGAGGTACCAGAATATGTTGAACTTTTCTGTTGACCCGATCCGTTGCCCCTTTCGCTTTGACTTCGCTCAAGGCCTTGGGTCATCAAGCCTATACCGGAGTATCCCGTTCCCCATTTTCAAATCTTCAAATCACCCAAATCACTCCCATAATCAAAATCACAGTCCCGATATTTACATCATGAAGTGGCATCTCTTAACCATAGTCCTCTGCATCCTGGCCATCCACTCCAATGCCCAGCATCAGGAACCAGCTGCAGCACATCCCAGCCCCCAAAGCCATATGCAATTACCACCCGTCATTCTAATGGATGCAGATGGAGACGGGATTGCCGACGCACTGGATCATTGTCCGAATACCCCCCCCAATGTTCCTGTAGACCGACATGGCTGCCCTTTGGACCGGGATGGCGATGGGGTGCCGGATTATCGCGACAAAGAACTGATGACCCCTAGTGCCTGTCAGCCTGTGGATAGTAATGGTGTCGGTCATTGCCCCTGTAATTGCCCTTCAGACGCAGCCCGTAAGCATTAAGGCCATAAGCCAATTCCTTAGTGCGGAAATTTGATCTGGTACACATAAGGCCAAAGCTTCCCGGTAACATAGACCTTATCACTGTCGGCATCATACGCGATCCCATTCAGAACGTCGATGCCCGGGTTCTTATTTCGGGCCTCCGACACCAATGAACTGAGATCCATTCTACCGAGAACATGCCCTGTTGCCGGATCGATCTTGATGATCGCATTGGTGGTCCAGACATTGGCATAGATAAAGCCCTTGATATACTCCAACTCGTTGATCTGGTTCAAAGGCATACCATTTTCAGTCACCTTCAGGGTCTTGATTTCCTTCTGATGTTCCGGCTCCAGAAAGCTTAATTCATCCGTGCCATCACTCATGATCAGGTTATGCCCATCGGTAGTCAGGCTCCAGCCTTCCTTATTCCTAAACGGAAACGTTCCAAGCTGCCGAAACGTAGTGGCATCATAGATAAATCCCTGTTGGTTTTTGTAGGTCAACTGAAATACTTTTCCATTCAGGATACTGATCCCTTCCCCAAAATATTTGATGCGATCGATCTCCGCCTTCTTGGTGAATTTGCCGGTGCTCAGATCATTGACGCCAATGACGGAATGGGTTTGTGGCGCATCTTCCGGGGCACCACTGCTTTCAAAAAGTTGTCCGTTGTAAACCAGCAACCCTTCTGTAAACAAATTGGTATCATGAGGAAAGATCTTCACCACCTCATATTCGATCCGTGGGGTTACAGGCGTTTCAGAAACGGGTTCCTTAGGCTTCTCCGGTTCATTACAGGAAAATAGCAACAAAAAGCCAAGGCAGAAAACACAAGCAATAATGGACCTCATTCAGATTGGGGATTTGTGGAAAAGAAAGCAAGCGCTATTGATGTTCGAATCGCTCTTTTTCTTTCTCAGACCTCAAAGTTAGCGGAAGCCTCGGTTCCTTAGCAGCATCAAAATCCCCGGCCCTGGAGCAATCTGGTAATTTGGTAATGGGGTAATGGGAGAACCAATTTGAATATTTACGCCGTGGTTGGTGAAAATGGAAGAACGGGATTCCCCTGCTCCTGAGCTAAATCCCCTGCACCTGAGCGAAGTCGAAGGGTCCGGCATCATCATCTCCAATCGATGTAATCACCCCTCCCTGAACGATTCGAAGGGCCTGTCCTGAGCGAAGTCGAAGGGCCTGTCCTGAGCGAAGTCGAAGGGCCTGTCCTGAGCGAAGTCGAAGGGGCTAGTCTCATTGCCGCCATCCATTGAGCCCATTCAAAATGCGCCGGAGCACTGTCTGCTTTTTAGTGATCACCCGCGCCCTCGCGGGCATTTCCGGACTGAAGGGTATTAATTGGTGCTGACTACTTCGAAGGGTATCTCCTAAACATACTGCTGCCCGATAGTATTTACCCACCTGTTCCAGATTCGTATTCTTAGCTTCATTTCCTACGCCACCCGGCATCGCGCTAATGGATTCCAATGTCCCTTCCAGATACCCATACTCACTGGCAGGGAATTGGTCCAGGAATAGTTGCACCTTTTGCCCCGGCTTCATTTTTCCAGAACCAGCAATTGGAATGAATACTTCCGCCTTGTATTGAAATCGACTCGGTACCAAGGCAAACAATTCTTCTCCAGCCATTACCTGCGCATTCACCTGCAAATGGCCTAGGTAATGTAGAACGCCTGCGTACGGGGCGCTAATTATAAACTGCTGCTTCCATGACTGAATAAAATTATTCAGATTCCGGAGTGCTTCGCTAATTGAGAGTTGTTGCAAGCGACCCCGTTCCTCCGCTTCAAAATTCAACGCAGTTAATTGGCAGTAATTGTCTCCGGCATTGATCTGATTCTGCAAACCGGATTGCTGCTGTGCTGTCATATCCAATTGCTTTTGCCGGAGCCTGGCCAGTTCATCCAGATACTCCTGCCTTGAAATGATCTTTTCGCGGTACAATTGTTCATTCGCATCAAAACGCTCCCTGGAATCCTTAAAAGCCGCCTGTTGCAAATTATGTTCTTTGTCCATCAAAACCGATACTGCCTGGTAATTCGCCTGTTGATGTTGCAGGGTATTAATCCGTTCCTTAAAACCCTCATTTTTTTGTGTGAGCAAATACGCACTAATGGCCTGGATCAATTGATTATATATGCTTTGCGCCTCACCACTTGGAGGCATAGCCTGCGATAATAGTTGCTCAAGTCCTGGCAGATCATGCCGACGATTACACTGCTCCACCTGTTTGGCGGTAAACTCCAGACTTTGAATATTCGAATAACCCGTAGAATTTTGAAGTTCTGCCAGCGCCTGTCCTTCCTGAACTTCAGCTTCACTGGGACAAAATAATTGTTGGAGCCTTCCGGTATTATTAGCATGAATATGCAAAGGCAAAGGACTGGTGGTAATGGTTGCAGGACCTTCTAAGGTATCGGGAAAAGGAATCAGCGACAAAATGAAAATGACGCCGATCAAAACCAGGATGATGATCCCGGATGCATGCCGGAGCATCCACCCAGGCTTTGCAGCAATGATCTCCTGAATCGGTTGGGAAACCGCAATTTCAAGGCTGCTGCCTCCTTCAGGATGCAGAATGCCCGGTGTTCGTATTTCGAATTCCTGGTTCATGCGCCTAATTCCAGTTGATTTCGGATCAATTCATAATAATGCCCTTTGCCATCAATCAATTCATCATGACTCCCCTCTTCAACTACCGCCCCGCGCTCCAGAACAATAATTTTATCTGCATTCCGGACCGTACTTAAACGATGGGCAACGATTACTACCGTACGTCCCAGAAAGAATTCCTGTAATCGTTCCATGATCACGCGTTCATTATTGGCATCAAGGGCATTGGTTGCTTCATCAAAAAACAGAAAATCCGGATTTTTATAAATGGCTCTGGCGATCAATATCCGTTGCCGCTGCCCCTGGCTGAGCCCGTTACCTTCGGCGCCGATCCTGGTATGAAATCCCCGGGGAAGCGATTCTATGAAGGATAGGATATTGGCGATATGGCAGGCCTGCAATACCTGAGCCCGGTCCGGTTCCGATTGACCTACCGCAATATTGCCAAGAATGGAGTCATTAAAAATAAACCCATCCTGCATGACACTCCCACACCGGCTTCGCCAAAATGAAGGACTGAGTTTCTTTAAATTTATGGTGGCTGTTCCAATGCCATAGTCAGCTGGCACTGATTGGCCGGCACTCAAGGGATCATAACGGGAAGACACACCATTTATGCGATACCCGTCTCCTAATTGTATAGTCCCCTCATAGTCTTCATAAAACTTCAGCAACAGTTTTATAAGACTGGTTTTACCACTACCACTGGTGCCCACAATAGCCGTGACTTTTTGTTCTGGTATCTGCAGATTAATTTTTGAAAGCACCGATCCTGAATCTGCAGCCGGGTATCGGAAGCTTAAATTGTTTATTTGTATGCCTTTGTTGATCGGCAATTCAAAATTCAATTCATCATCCGAACATTCTTCATCGGGAACCTCCTGTATTTCCTGCAGCCGCTCCAGGGCAATCCTGGCGTCTTGATAATTCTGACTGAAAATGACCAATTGTTCCACCGGACTGTTCAATTGCCCGATAATGTATTGGATGGCCAGCATCTGTCCCAGACTTAATTCTGCATTTAAAACCAGCCTGGCAACGAAAAAGGTGATCAGGATATTTTTCCCTTCATTCAGAAAGAGCGCACCGGCCTGCTGATATTGGCTTAATGAAAGGTATTTGAAATTTAAACGGAATAATCTGGCTTGCAAATGCTCCCAATCCCAGCGGAAGAACTGCTCAGAATTATTGAGTTTGATTTCCTGGAGCCCATAGATGAGTTGCAAGCTGGCGGCATTTTCCTTGCTTGACAGTGCAAAGCGCCGGTAATTGAGGTCTCTTCGCTTGTTCATGAAGATCCGTACCCATAAAAAGTACAAAAAGCTCCCGGTCAGGAAGATGCCTAAAACCGGAAAACTGTAGATCCAGAGGACGATGGAAAATATGATGAGGCTGATCATCGAAAAAAGCACCGAGAAACTGCTGCCCGTTAGAAAATCCTCAATCTGATGTTGATCCCGGATCCGTTGCTGGATATCTCCAACCAATTTGGTATCAAAATAGGAAATCGGCAGTTTCAGAATCTTGTACCAGAAGCCCGTCAGCAATGAAATATTGATGTGTGTGCTGATAAATAGCATGAGCCGGTTTCGGACAAACTCAATCCCGGTTCTTGCAAAGAACAGCATGAATTGGGCTAATAAAATGATGTAGATAAACGAAAGGTTGTGGCTATTGATGCCTACATCAACAATACTTTGAGTCAAAAAAGGAAAAACTAGTTGTAACAAACTCGCTGCCAGCAGACCAATAAACACCTGGATGAAGTATTTACGGTGCTGAGACAGGTAATAGAGTAAATGGCTCCAGGCATTCCGGGTCGTTAAGTCCTCCGCCTGATCATTGAATTCTGGGCCCGGATCAAGTTGCAGCACAATCCCATCCATTTGTTGTCCACACCAGGCTTCCATAAAGCTGGACCGGTCAACGCGGATCAATCCTTCCGCCGGATCAGCAATCCAGATTTTTGAAAACCGCCTTTTGGCTGAATAATTCTGAGGGGGTAAAACGACAAAATGATTTTGCTTCCAATGGAGTATGCAAGGCAGGAGCGCATCTGAATCCAGTTGTCCGAAGCTCAGTCTGGAAGCCAGGGTTTTAAACCCGATTTTCTCAGCAGCTTCGCTGATACCCAGCAAGGAAACGCCTTCCCTTCCAATCCTCGAATGTCGGCGAAGCGCCGCCAGGTTTAAGGTCTTCCCATAGTGCTTTGCGATCATTCGTAGGCAGGTAGGACCGCAATCCATGGCATCATACTGACGATAGAAGGGAAACTTCATGCAAAGAATCTAATATGGTTAATTGGGCTTGTTTATGAACTGCATAATCTGTCTTTAGGGTGTTTATAAAATTTGAATAGCGAATCCATTAGTCTGACGGATTTTTGAAACCAGGTTCCATTACCAAGGCTGGATCCCCTACTGATGAATACGATTTCGGTTTATTGGTTTCCTGAATTGCCAGGACGGAGGTATAATACTTCTCCAGAAAATGGTAAATCAAGAGCTCATACTTCCGCTGACTGGAAAGAAACATCCGGTTGATGAACATGTGGATATAATCACCCACCAGATTCTGAAGGCTGATCTTTCCGGATGACATGGAATGGATGTTCTGTTTGGCTACTGATTTTCGGATCATTTCCTCCCGGATCTTAAAGGCTAGAATAGCCTCTGAAATATCATTCTCCTGATCTGAGTCCGGGTCCAGGAAACTAAAAATGCTATGCTTTAAAAGGCGGTATTGTTCATTTAATTGTTTACGCATTTGAGCACTTCCACCGAATTCCTGAAAAAAGCCAGATTGTTTGTTTTGAGAAAAAGTGCGCTTCTCCCGGAGATCCAATTCAAAACTTTCGAGGAACCGATCAATACCACGCATTGCTAATAGGATGCGGTACTTCTCATTCTCCTGCTCTTCCAATAAATTTAAAACCCGCAGAACAGCCAGACTATCAGCATAGAATATTTGTTCGGTGACCTCCATGAAGGCGTATCCAAAGCGTTCTACTTCCCGTTCGTAAGTATCGATGAGTACCTTATGAATGAATCCCTGTTCGAGTAAGGGATTCATTGTTGCCAGGAATTCATGTTGCAAATGCTGCTGTTTCCCGGAATTTTGATTGTAAAACCGGATTCGAATATGTTCAGCTTCATCGAAATAGCGGATGAAGAAGAATTGTTCAAACAGATTTTGCCTGATTCCGGATTCGATAAATGGAAGCAGATGTCGAGTCAATAATTTATCTCCGGTCTTATTACCACAGTAGATTTTAAAATAGAGCCAGGGAGAGCCCGGAGGAAAGCACCGTTGGATGCTTGGAATGGCCTGGAAATTCTGCTCTGCTTGTTTGGCGACAACCTTGGATTTCCGTTGAAAAGGCAGGATCAATTCATTTGCATAGCCGTGCCCATTTGAATCATGAACAACACATGTTTCTTCTGCAAACAAAAATTCTTCCAGAATTAGTTGCTTCCGAAGTCTCAAATAATAAAGGAAGAGATCGATGCCACTGGATTCCCTGAAATCAATAAGTAGTTCATGGTCGGCTTCTGAGTACACCACCCGGAAGGGCAGGGAATATTGTTGACAAAATGACTTAAAATATTCCGGATGATGCGCCTGATTCGAAGGTAAGGTTTCAATATCGGTTAGTTCGATCCGCCATTTGGCTTTATGAAGGATCAGGTTTTTGTAAATGACCCTTGGCAGATGCCGGAGCTGGTAAAGGGTTCCCCAATTCCAGGTCATAGGGAATGCCAATCCATCGGACTGAAGATCGCAAAGAAATTGATATAATGGCAAATTTCCATGCGTGTAATTATGAGCCGTACTCATTCGGGGAATCACCTGCTTGTTGTGCTTGATGCTTCTCAGGATAAACTTTCCATTCTTCAGACTTAGCATCAAATCCTGGATCGATATTTGATGATGGGCTTCTGCACCGGAAATTCCGAGATATGGAATTTCAAAGTCTCTCAAAACGGGCCGTTGAAGAATATTTCCGAGCCGGGTTTGTGGCAGGTGAACGATCTCTGCATAGATTTTATCCGGGTGCAGGGATGCTTCTTCCCGAAGAACTGCCTTGGTTCGATCCTGTAAATCCGGACAGCCCTGGGTAAATCGTCCTAATAGATTGGCAGCAGAGGGTCCATGCAGCCCTTTGATATGGAAGCAATAATCCTGCTCATTTCCTGCGCTCCCGGTTTTGAAAAGACTACCGGTCAGGTACATACTTTCGGGAAAATTCAAAGAGGAGGAATAAGATCCCATGCCCCGTAAATCGGCCTCATGGATTTCGATATGTTCTTGTTGCTCTTTAAGGTATTCGCAGTATTTCCTGGCCGCTAATAATTGTATAGGTTGTATTTCCAATAAGGGCACTTCATGCACCGGTGCATGGTCGATTTGTTTCAACAAACGTTCATCTCCGGCCGATGCACCGACACTAAAGCCATATCCAATGCCAAGATCTGCATCCATCGCCAGGCTTAAAGGAATTTCGGCCTGCTCGTATCGTTTACCAAAAAGTGCTTTATGAGCCTCTAAACGTGTCTTTTTGTTTTCAAAACCATATTGAAATAAGGTGCTAACCTGCTCTAAGAGCATTTCCGGGATTTTCGGATCCAATTCATTCTCAACCATTGAAATGACCAGATCGGATTGCAGGGTATGCTTCTTGCGATCATTTTCGGGTATTAATGAAGCCAGACAGTTATCCAGATGAACCAGGGATTCCAGGTCCGGGTTTTTCTGATCAATGATTTCCTGAAATCGCTTTAATGCCTTTAATTCCGGTAGTTCCGGATCAATTTTATCAATAATCTCCAGGATGGATTGTAGTGGATCCTGACCCGTAATTCTCGGTTCTAATTCAGCAATGAGAACCTGGGATTCGATCAGTTCTTCAATATAGGTGGCGGCTTCGGCAGGGCTTACCTGTATGGACTCAAGCAATTGAGATATCAGACGCTCCTTATTGGCACCAGCGGCAGCACACCCTATTATTTTCTCCAGGTATGAAGTGGCAGGAACTGAGATCAATTGATAGTTTCGTTCCTGGTTCTCCAACTGATAATCAGCATACCGAAAGGTGTCGGCGACTTTATAGAGGCTATTATTAGGGTGGTATTTTATTCCCTGTTGGATCGCAGGCAATTTGAGTAATGATTCGACCAGTTTAAAAAGGCAATCCATATCGATTCGGGTCCTCCGATAATGGTGGATTGGTTCATTTAATACCATCGAATGCGCTACTGCAGCTGTTTTTAAAACACTGGTTCCTGCGAAACTTCCAAATGGCGTACAACGGGTGCTGGACCGCAACCAGTATTTACGAAGTGCCAACCATTGTTTGGGGGTTAATGGAATGCCCTCCTTTTCGTGCTTAATGAGTGCACTGTAAAGGTCTTTGGATGCCAGGTAAAGTCCCTCTCTGAAAATGGCCGGCAATTCATTCAATGGCGAATAGGCTGCACGTAAGGGCAGCACAGGTGTCCGCAAGACCAGGAAATTGAAATGATTCATTTACCGGAATAAATACAAGATCAGGAACGGGTTTCGCCGAGCGTGCTCTGGCGGATAACGTGCCATAATTGATTCCGGTAGCTTTCACCAATGTGAAGAACTTCCGGATTGTTATGCAGGAAAATACAATTCCCCTCAATCTTGGAAATATGTGAAAGAGCCACTATGAAGGACTTATGGACCCGTAGAAATTTTTCGGAAGGAAGTGCCGCTTCCACCTCTTTCATGCTCATGTAAACCAGGGTTTTCCGCCCATTGTGATAAATGCCGATGTAATTCTGTAATCCTTCGATAAAGGAAATGGAATCCAACTCAATCTTGATGACACTGTTTTTGACCCCGGCTTTTACGTAGATATACTTATCGCTTCTGACCATCGGTACCGAATCCTTTTCGTCATTTATGCGCTCAATGACCTTGATGACCGATTTTGAAAACCGGGCATAGGAAATCGGTTTGAGGAGATAATCCACCACCCCGATATCGAATCCATCAAGGGCATATTCGGGAGATGCGGTAGAGAAAATGATCTTGCATTTGTTCCCAATGATCTTGGCTATTTCAACACCCGTCATTTTAGGCATATTGATATCCAGGAATAAAAGCTGAATTCCTTTTTCAGCCACCAGGTTCAGAATGTCAATCGGATTACTGGTTGCAAGAACCAGATTTAATCCCTGAAATTCTGTGGTGTGCATGGTTAAAACCTCTAATGCATGTGGTTCATCGTCTAAAATGGCACAGTTGATCATGAAAATAAAAATTTACGTTAGGCTCTAATGGGAACCCGGATATTGATTATCTATATTTTGACAGAAGCAAAAGAATTCAACAAACGAACATAATGAATTTTAACAAAGCTGTTATACTATAAACACCATCAATAAATCAATTCGAAATAAAAGTAGGAAAATTCAGAATTGAACCCTTTTTTTAGTATCATTCTGGTGTTTATAGGGATGAATGCCCTTCTTTTGCCGAAATGTTTACCGATGCCTGCATCACTCGTGTTCGCCAATTTTCACTTCAAAGGCTACATCAATTGGTATTAAATCAGAAAAAGAGCCGGTTTGTCAAGGAATCTCTCGGCAATTAAGCGATTAATACTAAACCCGTAAAAACAACAATCGATTCGAATTAACTTCGCCAAAATGGCAAAGAAGGACCCGGCAGAAACGCCGATGATGCAGCAGCACCGCGAAATAAAAACCCGCTATCCTGATGCGATCCTCCTCTTCCGGGTGGGTGACTTCTATGAAACTTTCGGAGAAGATGCTATTGCTGCCGCCCGTATCCTGGGTATTACCCTCACTAAACGAAGTAATGGAGCCGCTCATAGTATGGAGCTGGCAGGATTTCCCCATCATGCCCTCGATACCTATTTACATAAACTGGTCAAGGCCGGTCACCGGGTAGCCATTTGCGATCAACTGGAAGACCCTAAGCAGGCGAAAGGCATTGTCAAACGCGGGGTCACCGAACTGGTTACGCCGGGAGTGGCTTCCAATGATAAACTTCTGGACGGACGTAGCAATAATTTCCTGGCAGCCCTTTACCTGACGGATGGACGCTGCGGAGTCGCTTTCATCGATATTTCTACCGGAGAATTCTATGCAGCCGAAGGTAGCGCTGACTATATGGACAAACTGCTGCAGAGCATTGGTCCTTCTGAAATTCTACTGTCAAAATCCAGAGTCAAGGCCTTCCGCGAGCATTTTGATAATAATACTTACACGTTCGCCCTCGAAGACTGGATCTTTGCGGAACGTTATACCTATGATCTATTAATTAATCATTTTGGCACCCAAAGCCTGAAGGGTTATGGATTGGAAGATCTGAAAGCAGCGAGCATCGCCGCAGGGGCCGCCTTGCATTATCTCAAGGATACCGAGCATCCCCATTTGCAGCATATTTCCGGGATCCAGCGCATTGTAGCAGATTCCTTCCTTTGGATGGACCGCTTTACGATCCGGAACCTGGAACTCTTGCCCAGCGGGGACTCTAATACCTCCAGTCTGCTGCAGGCCCTGGATGGCACATTGAGCCCTATGGGCGCCCGCCTCATGAAACGCTGGATGATCTTTCCGCTCTTCGATCTTTTGGAGATCCAGCTTCGCCTTGACCTGGTCGAATACCTGATCCTCGATGTAGATCTGGCCCATAAACTGGTGCAACATATCCGGCAGATCGGTGATGTGGAACGGCTAATCAGCAAGATCCCACTTAAAAAAGCCAATCCCAGGGAAGTCCTTCAACTGGCAAAAAGCCTGAATCATATGCAGGCGGTACAGGAAATCTGTGCAGGCAGCGATTCCCCGGCCCTTCAAAGCATTACGCAGGCGATCCAGGCCTGCAGTGCACTTCAGGAACGAATCCGGAATACGCTTCAGGAGGAAGCTCCTGCATTGGCATCCAAAGGCAATTTCATCCGGGAAGGGGTTTTACCCGAACTGGATGAATACCGGAACATTTCCCGGAATGGGAAGAACTACCTGCTGGATATCCAGCAACGGGAAATCCAACGAACCGGGATCAGCTCCCTGAAAGTAGCCTACAACAATGTATTCGGCTACTACCTTGAAGTAACACATGCCCATAAAGACAAGGTACCAAGAGACTGGATCCGGAAACAAACGCTTACAACTGCCGAACGGTACATCACCCCGGAACTCAAGGAATACGAGGAAAAGATCCTGGGTGCGGAGGAAAAGATCCTGAGTCTGGAACTGGAACAATATGCGCTGTTGCTGGCAGCCATCGAACCGTTCATCGCCTGTATCCAGGCAAACTCCTTGATCATAGCACGTATCGACTGCCTGCTTTCCTTTGCCACACATGCCCGTCGATATAATTACCGCAAGCCCCAGGTGGTGGAAACCGCATCCATAGACATCCGGAATGGCCGTCACCCGGTAATTGAACAACGCCTGCCGCCCGGAGAAAAATATGTGGCTAATGACCTGCAACTGGATAAAGAAGCGCAGCAGATCATTATTCTGACCGGCCCGAATATGAGTGGTAAAAGTGCCTTGCTCCGTCAGACAGCCATCATAACCCTGATGGCACATATGGGATCCTTCGTTCCTGCAGATGCTGCTACTATAGGCCTGACCGACAAGATCTTTACCCGGGTAGGTGCCAGTGATAATCTGAGTGGTGGGGAGAGCACCTTCATGGTCGAGATGAATGAAACGGCCTCCATCATCAATAATATTTCTGGCCGCAGTCTTGTGATACTAGATGAAATTGGCCGGGGTACCAGCACCTATGATGGGATCTCCCTCGCCTGGAGCATTGCCGAACACTTACATGATCACCCGGCCCGGCCCAAGGTATTGTTTGCCACCCATTACCATGAATTGCATGAACTGGAGGCCCGACTGCCCAGACTCCGGAATTATCATATTACCCACCAGGAAGTTGGCAACAAGATCATTTTCCTTCGGAAACTTGCGCCTGGAGGATCCCGGCATTCCTTTGGGATCCAGGTGGCCCGAATGGCGGGCATGCCTCCCGAACTTCTTAAACGCGCCAATGAGATCCTGGCCCTACTCGAAGAAAAACATGGAAGTGATGGGGAAGAACAGGATACGGCCAGCAAGATCCGGAAAAAACAGCCTGCTGCGGCCACCTTCCAGCTCAATATATTCGATGGCCTCAGTGATGACCTTCGCCGCATCCGGCAAGTTTTGGATGATACCGATATCAATACCCTTACCCCTGTAGAAGCATTGATGAAGCTCAATGAAATGAAGGCAATCGTAAAACCTTATAAGTAAATCGGTCCTTTTTGTGCAAGACCTCAATAGTCCTATTCCCCGATCATTCTACAATTAACGATAGTGGTACAATTTTCATTAGCTTGAAATCATCCCGTAATCGGCCTCTTGTGAAGCGAAAATATACCTATCCGGTTTTGCTGTCTTTGGTCTTTAGCCTGGCAAATGCCCTTCCCAGAAAAGGGCCAAGGGACGCTTTTGAAGGGCTGGTCAATACCCCCCCCCGTTTGATGCCATTATTGTACCCGGCACTCCTTATAATGGCACTAATTGGGATTCCGTCATGAAGGCACGGGTACTCTGGAGTTATATACTATACCGTGGAGGGTATACCCGTAATATCATTTATTCCGGAGCGGCTGTTTATAGTCCATGGAAGGAGGCAAAGATCATGGGCTTATTTGCGGAAGCTTTAGGCATTCCTTCCAGGCACATCTTTTGCGATACCCTGGCCACACATAGTACGGAGAATGTCTATTATTCGTATCTGCTTGCCCGGAAACTGGGATTCAAACATATCGCCCTCGCCACCGATCCATTCCAATCCAGGATGCTTCGTAGTTTCACCCATAAACGCTTTTCCAGCCCGATCGATCATTTACCCATTGTCAAGGACTCGCTGCTGCGCTATCGGAATCTGAATCCTAAGGTGGATGCTACATCAGCCCGGGAAAAAAACTGGAGCTCCCTAAAAGATCAGCAAAGCTTCTACAAAAGGTTTTTGGGTACTTTGGGAAAAAATATTGACTGGAAAAAGTACAGGAATGGCAAGGTTGAAAGCCTTTAAATTCATGAACCAGTGCATGAGAAACACGAACCGGAATAATACATGAAAACGGGAACATTGTCTTTAAGGCACCTATTGCTCACCGTCAGTTTTATGCTGACATGTTACACAGGCATGGCCCAGTCCTACTTTCAACAAAAAGTAGCCACGAATATTTCCGTTCGGCTGGATGATCGCAAACACATGCTCCGGGGTTTTGAAAGTTTTCATTATACCAATTACTCGTCTGATACGCTTCGCTACCTGTATATTCACCTGTGGCCGAATGCCTATGGTTCGGACCGCACCCGTTTTGCAGAGCAACAGGTCAAGAACAAGAATACTACCTTTTATTTCAGCAAGGCGAAGGACCGGGGATTTATTGACAGCCTGGAATTCCATATCAATGATCAGCCGGTAAGCTATTTCTCCGATCCGGGTCTGCCTGATATCGCCCGGATTGACCTCCCCACGCCTCTTTTGCCCGGTGCCAGCCTGGATTGCAGTACGCCATTCCGGGTAAAAGTTCCAGCAGTTTTTTCCCGGATGGGCCATACTGGTCAGGCCTATTATATTTCACAATGGTTTCCTAAACCAGCGGTATATGATTTGAAAGGCTGGCATCCCCTACCCTATACCGATCAGGGGGAATTCTTCAGTGAAATTGGCAGCTATGATGTTCAGATCAGCGTTCCGGATAACTATATTGTAATGGCAACAGGAAATTGCCAGGATGAACATGAGAACCAGTGGATCGACAGTCTATGTGCCCTTCCCTATCCTGAATTCAAACGTCCATCGCATCACCTTAAACGCTGGCGGGATAGTGTCAATCACATCCCTAAATCCTCCGCCACCTGGAAAACCCTGCACTTTCACGAGGATAATATCCATGATTTTGCCTGGTTTGCCGACAAGCGGTTTGTCATGAAAAAGGATACGGTTCAGGTGCCCGCAGGAGCAGGGATCGAGGCCCATACCGTGTGTATATATTCTGGTGCACTGCCTTCTGAATCCTGTTACTGGGAAAAGGCGACGAGCTACATGAAGAAAACCGTTGGCTTTTTTAGCGCCGAGTTAGGCCCTTATCCTTACAAGACCGTAAAAGCCATCGAAGGCGATCTGAAAGCCGGTGGTGGCATGGAATATCCGACCGTAACTGTGGTAGACCGGTTGGCCACTTATACATCTGTCATGCAAACCATCGTGCATGAGGTGGGTCACAACTGGTTTTATGGCATCCTCGCTAATAATGAACGGGATCATGCCTGGATGGATGAAGGCTTTAATACCTTTTATGAGCAGAAGATCGAACGGAATATCACCCTTCCTATGGGTATTAAGGAAACCTATACCAATCGAATTGAGGATGTTCTTTATTATAACGCAGCATCCACCCATAGTGACCAAGGCTTGAACAATACCTCCATGGACTTTTCCAAAAGCAATTATGGTCTGGATGTCTACTACAAGGCTGCCCTGATGCTGAATTGGCTGGAAGCTTATATGGGGGTTGACAGTTTCCGGCTCGCCATGCAGGATTACTTCAATACCTGGAAATTCCGGCATCCTTACCCGGAAGATGTTGAAGCCATCTTTCAAAAAGATCAGCATAAGCCAGTGGACTGGTTCTTCAATGGTGCCCTTAAAACCGATATTGGGATCGATTTTGCCGTGAAACATGCGAGTCCCCGGGATGGGAAAACCAGGATTCATGTCCGGAATAATAGTGGCTTTGCCGCTCCGGTGCGCATCAATGCCTATCATCATTTAATACGCATCGATAGTGTATGGAGCCGGCCATTTCTAAAAGATACCATCCTGACACTTTCCGAAGATTCTGCAACGATGTGGCGGGAAAGCACTCAGATTCCGGACTATTATGGATTTAATAACCGTTATCATCGCTATGGGCTGCTGCATGATAAAACCTTCCGGGTAAAAGCAGGACTAAGCCTGGGTAATAGTGCACCGGCGGAACTCTATATCCTTCCGGCAATTGGATACAATATCTATGATGGCTTAATGGCAGGCGTTCTGTTTCATAACCTGACCGTTCCACAGAATCGATTTCGCTTTGCTCTTGCTCCGCTTTATGGCTTTCGCTCCAAGGATTTTGTAGGTTCAGGTTCAATGGGCTACTGGACGTATCCTCAGCAAGTATTTTCAGAAATTGTCCCGCAACTGGATGTTAAAAGCTTTCATTTTGATTCAACATCGTATCATGCTGCTTCCGTTTTGCGTGCCCGGTATATCAAGTTAGCCCCGTCTATTTCTTTTGTTCTGAAAAATCCTGTTTTCAATAGTTCAGTAACGCGAACCATACTCATCAAAGGGTATGCTATTTGGGAGAATGGCTTCAATTTCACGCTGGACCCTGCTGATAGTCTTTACAAACCCAGCAAATCCGGCTATACCGAAAACAATTACGGACTGTTGCGTTATACTCATGTCAATGCAAGAACCTTCAATCCTTTTTCCTATATCCTGGAAGTCCAGGTAGGCAGCCGTTTCAGTAAATTGAGTGCAGAGGGTAAACTCCGGATTGATTACAATCTCAAAGGGAAAGGACTTAATTTAAGAGCTTATGCCGGTAAATTTATTTCACTGAATCATGGAGAGGTCGATAATAGCCGTTACTGGCTGAACTCCGGTTATACTGGAATTAATGATTACCTGTACGATGGAACTTATATCGGCCGTAGCGAACGGGAAGGTTTTGGTGCTCAACAGGTCAGTATTCAGGAGGGCGGCGGCAAATTGACGACACCACTCTATGGCTTTCCATTAGGCATGAGTGATGACTGGTTGATTGGGTTCAATTTCAAATCGGATCTCCCTTTCTGGAATCTACCCATTCGCCTGTACCTTGATGGAAGTACGTATTCGAATGCCGCTAAGGTTGATCCTTCCGGCTCCAGGTTCCTGTATTCCGGAGGCTTGGAACTCCATGCGATCCGGGATATTCTACTGATCCATTTTCCGTTAATCATGTGTCAGGATTACCGGGATTACCTGAAGAGTATGTATCCGGATAAGCAATTTGCCCATAGTATTTCCTTTGCTATCCAGTTCCAGAATATCAACTGGTTGCGGATCATTTCCAGTGGAATGCGGTACTATCTCAACTAGTCTGAAATTGCTGAATACGATGGAGTAATTGCTCCATGATAGTGGTTGAATTATAATGCTCCCGCAAATAATGCTGACCGCTACTGGCCATTGACTCCGCCCACTCCGGGTTCAAGGCAACCTGATGGATCACCGTAATGAAGTCTTCGGCCGAATTGGCGCGCAGGTAATGCTTCTGATCTTCTAATTGTATTCCCTGCATGCCGATATCGGTGCTGATCACCAACTTCCCATCATTCAATGCTTCAAGGATCTTGATCCGAATGCCGCTACCGGATCGCAAGGGTACTACCAGGATATGTTTGTTATGGATAAACTCCCGGGCATCGGATACTTCACCGGAACAATAACATCCTTCCGGCAAGTTCATACCAAGTGATTCAGGCATCGAACGGCCCGCGAAATAAAAGGACAGTTCCGGAATTTTTTGATGAATATCAGGCCACACTTCCTTTAAAAACCATTCGATTGCTTCCACATTGGGCATCCAATCCATAGCCCCAATATGGAATAATCGAAACGGTTCAGGAGGGAATTGTTCTTCATAGGTTGAAAGCTGGATCCCAAATGGACAAATTTCCATGGGGGTATGGATACCTGCTGAACGAACTACGGCTGCATCTGCATCGGTAATGGGAAGGAGCAATTGGGCATTCTTCCATAAGGAATGTTCGTAGCGTTCTACACGCTGTGACAGGATTTTTAAGTAACGCTGGCGAAGACCCTTGGCTCCAGAAGCCAGGCGGTTCCAGATCTGAGATTCAATATTGTGCATCCGGTATACGATCAGTGCCTTGCTATGGGTCCGGATTAGATCAAGATATCCTGCCAGGAATGGACTTTCCAATTGAACAATATCCGGCTGGATGTCCTCCAGCAAGCCCTGTAACCTTGCGGCGTACATCCCACTGCTAAAGCGTTCGGCATGTTCTGGTTCCCGACTAAAGATCAGGTTGCGGACGATCTTTCTTCCGGAAATGGTATTGTCGTGTTCTACGGTATAAAAGCCGGCAATATTCCGGTACAGCTTACTGAGGGTATCGCCAGGTACAGGATGCCGGGTGGTATTCATGGCCAGCACATATACCTGTTGGCGGGCAAGATGGTAGCCCTGGATCATGGCGTCCATAGCTAAAGCGCCACCATCATGCAAGGGATAGGGCACACGGTTTAATAGCAATAGGACCTTAAGAACCATTTAGTTGACAAAATTAATACCTAAAGGCAGGATTATACCCCAGAACTGTTTATCATAGTCGAAACATACAGGCTAATCCCATTTTAAAGCATTTACAAATACTTCCAGACGGCATTTTGAGCTATTGCAATCCATGAAAGGAAGAAGCGGCTTTATCTTATTTTTACAGCAGTGATTCCTCCTAAAAAATCCATAATCTTCCTAGGCACCAAGCCCATTGGTTATCAATGTCTGAAATACCTGATCGAGAATCAGGGGTCCCTGAATGTTCAGGTGGCTGGTGTTTTGACTCAGAAACGGAAGGAATTCGATCAACAAGCAGACCTGGGGCAATTGGCCGGTGAGCATCACATACCTGTGTTTGATACTCCTTCAGAAATGCCTGAATGTGATATCCTATACTCGGTTCAATATCACAAGATCCTTCGGAAGGAGGAAATTGAGCGGGCCCGGATCATTGCTGTAAATCTGCACATGGCTCCCCTGCCTGAATATCGTGGCTGCAATCAGTTCAGCTTTGCGATCATTGATGGAAAGACCGAGTTTGGAACCAGCCTTCATCAGATCGATCCAAAAATCGATCATGGGGCCCTCCTTTTTGAAAAACGCTTCCCGATGCCAGAAAACTGCTGGGTCCAGCAGTTGTATGAGTTGACGGAGAAGGCTTCGTATGAATTATTTACAGAAAGCCTGGAGTCGCTGTTGAAGGGTGATTATTCACTGACCAGTCAAAAGAACCTGGAAGCCTCGAGAGGCTTTTCCTTGCATTTCAGGAACGAGATCCAGGCCCTGAAGCAGATCGATCTGAATTGGCCAGCAGCACAAATGGAACGCCATATCCGAGCAACGAGCATGCCCGGCTTTGAGCCACCTTATACCTCTATTGGAGGAAAACGCATCTATTTTAGCCTGAAACCTCAATGACCCCTCCAAAACGAATTGTCCTCACAGTCACCTCTGATCCGGCCTATGATCAGCGGATGATCCGGATCTGTACTTCCCTACAAAAGGCAGGTTATGATGTCCTACTGATCGGCAGATTGCGACCGAATAGCGGGGACCTGCCCCCACGTCCTTTCCAACAGATCCGCATCCGCCAACGGATCGACAGCGGTAAGCTCTTTTACATACTGTACAATATCAAGCTGTTTATTCGCCTGATGTTTGTACGGGCTGATTGCCTCTGCGCGATTGATCTGGATACCATTTTACCAGTATTATATGCCTCGATCATCCGGCATCTGCCCAGGGTTTATGATGCTCATGAGCTTTTTTGTGAAATGGAGGAAGTGGTCACCCGGCCTTCAACCCAAAAGATGTGGTATGCCATCGAACAACGGAGTGTACCCGGCTTTTCATTTGGATATACGGTGAATGAGAGTTATGTCCAGGAATACCATCGCCTCTATGGGGTGAATTATGCGGTTGTAAGGAATGCCACAGAACTGCGTCCTCTGACGATTCCACCCAAACCCGAAAAGTTCATCCTGTATCAGGGAGCAGTCAATCAGGGTCGTTGTTTCCCGGAATTAATTGCTGCCATGAAACAGGTCAATGCCCGGCTCCTGATCTGTGGTGAAGGTAATTTCTATGAACAGGCACAGGCCCTGGTTGCAGAATATGGTTTGCAGGAGAAGGTTATTTTTAAAGGCTATGTCAAGCCGGAGGAGCTTCGGGACTTTACCCTATCCGCCTATATTGGGATCACCTTGTTTGTTGCCACCAGCCGCAGCAATGAGCTCTCACTGGCCAATCGGTTTTTCGATTATATGCATGCAGGTGTACCGCAGCTCTGCATGAATTATCCCGAATATGCCGCGATCCAATCCAAATATGAAGTGGCGGTCTTACTGGATCAGGTAAGTCCGGAAAGTATAGCAACTGCCCTGAACAAAATGCTGGGGGACGATGTATTCTATGAGCATTTGCAGCAGGAGTGCCTGAAGGCGCGGGAGGAATATTGCTGGCAGAAAGAAGAGGCACGCTTGCTTGATGTGTATTCGAGGGTGTTTAATTGGAAGCCTGAATCCAATGAGTGATAAGATCCTATTTAGTGTGATCATTCCGGCATTTAATGCTGCGGCTACTATAGAAGCCTCGGTTAGGAGTTGCCTGAACCAGTCCTATCCCCCTTTTGAAATTATCGTAGTCGATGATGGAAGTACGGATATCACCAGAAGTTTACTGGAGAATGAGTTTGGAGATCGGATTCAGTTGATCAGTTTATCTGAGAATTGTGGTCCTAGTATTGCTCGAAATACCGGGATCAATTTGGCTACAGGTTCTCATATTGCATTCCAGGATGCCGACGATATCTGGCATCCGGAAAAGCTATTTTATGTAGCTAAGGTGTTGCATGAGCAACCCTCGATTCAGTTCCTGTTTCATCCATATACCCTTGGAGTATTGCCTGAAAGGATCGAACCAGAAATGGTTGCGGCGAAACGATATCCCTTCTGGAAGCTGTTATTGAGCAATCCGATAGGAACCCCTTGTGCAATTATCAGGAAGAATTCGGAATTGTACTTCAGTGCGAAACTGCATTATATGGAGGATTATGAGCTGTTTTTACGGGAGGCAAGAGCGCATAAGGTTTATCAGATCTCAGCGGCCTTTACACAGATCGGGAGGCCCATACTATCGGCGGGTGGACAAAGCAGTAACCGGTGGAGGATGCGGAAGGGGGAATTAAAGGCCTGGTGGTTGTTTGCGTGCAAGCACCCTTTGTATTTTCCTGTTTTTGTTCCTTTGATGGTATTCGCATTACTGAAGCATCTTGTTAAGTCCTTTTTCCCACCGAGGGCGAATTATTAGGTTCATTATTCACTGTTGTCCGGTTAAAATTTAAAACAGTCAATTTTCACTCATAACGTCTTGATAGTCACATGTGCCAAATGGCTTTTTGAAAAGTAAGCCCCCTCAAGGTAAAGATGCTCTTTATATGCTTTTACTTCAGACCAACAGTAAAAAGGCACAACCTTCTACTTTTATCTAATGTACCTGCTATTTAAAGTACCTACCAATTGCAGGTACCTCCGAAAAACAGCTTTATACTTTTGTCTTTTGACTTTATACTAACAATGATGTTTTCCTTTTGAAACAAGCTCATTCCAATGTTACACAAAAAGTTTACCGGACAACAGTGGTTCATCATTTACAATATGGCATTATCGTAATTTTATTCCTTGTCCCATCTGACAGAGGCTAAAAATCAAACTAATGCAACCTGAAAATTTCACAATATCCTTCACCGTCGACCAAACCCCAACGGAGGTATTTAATGCCATTACCAATGTTCGTGGCTGGTGGTCGGAAGCTTTGGACGGGAGTTCTGAAAAATTGAATGACGAGTTTAGTTATCGTCATGGGGATCTTCATTACTCAAAACATAGACTCATTGAAGTGATCCCAAATGAGAAAGTTGTATGGCTAACCTTAGATAGCAAATTGAGTTTTGTAAAAGACCAACAGGAATGGAATGGGACTAAAATGTTTTTTGAAATTTCTAAACAGGATGGAAAAACGAGCTTAGTAGTGACGCACCAGGGATTGGTACCCGAATTTGAATGCTTCAATTCCTGTTCGAGAGGCTGGACCCATTATTTGCAGAACAGTTTGCTGCCATTAATTACAACCGGTAAAGGAATTCCAGACAAAGCAGCGACTAGCTAGGGACTATTAATGGATTTTAACCCGAACAACCCGATCGTCAAACGTTGCCTTCAAGGCATGGACCTGGAGGCGAAAAACAGGACTGAAGAGGCATACAATATATTCATGCTAGTCTGGGAGGACGCCAATAATGATTTTGAAAAATTCATGTCGGCTCATTACCTGAGCCGACTTCAGAAACGTACAGCAGACAAATTAAAATGGCTAGAAACCGCATTACTGCATGCACTGAACCTGAAAAACAGCTATGCGACTGGAATTTTTCCAGGCTTGTATGCAAACATTGCCAGATGCTATGAAGAATCCGGTGATTGGGACCATTCAAAAAAGTATTTTGAATTAGCAAAGTCATGCAAGACAGAACTACTGGATAGTGGACCATTTTATCATGGAACGAAAGCAGATTTGCAAGTGAATGATTTGTTGACGGCAGGTTTCCATTCCAATTACAAACCTGAGATAAAAATGAATCACATTTACTTTTCAGCCGGGGTAAGTGGCGCAGGTCTTGCCGCTGAAATCGCGAAAGGAGAGGGTGATCCACGGGTATATATGGTTGAACCCACGGGGCCATTTGAAAATGATCCGAATGTAACCGACCAAAAATTTCCAGGCAATCCGACACGATCTTATCGAAGTACCTCCCCATTGAAAATTGTTAGCGAATTATCTGAATGGCCAAGGATGCCACCTGAAGAATTAAGAAAATGGCAGGAACGGGTTGCAAGTATCAATGCAAATCCTAAAGCCAAACTCATTAATTGATTCCGGCACAGCAACGTCTCAACCTATAAAGATCTTGCAGCAACCACCCAGAGCGATCATCCACAGCAACTGTCTTCGCCCGCCAAAGCCTTTGGCGACGGCCTTCCTTCGATATGCTACGGCGGGTGAGAAGGGAGTTCATTCAGAATATCCCACTTGCTCTGCGCAAGAAAAAATGAGGATGACGTTATGTAGGTTTGGGTCAACGTAAATCGCAAGCCCGGTTACGTAACCCGTAGATTCGTTTGGCGTCTTCTGAACCCCT
>Ga0265327_10000340_pt1 | contig 88806 bp, 77 predicted proteins | sample 41621metaG_FD_202089 | JGI IMG/M metagenome (GOLD analysis project Ga0265327, IMG submission 202089) | Rhizosphere microbial communities from Carex aquatilis grown in University of Washington, Seatle, WA, United States - 4-16-21 metaG | ecosystem: Host-associated > Plants > Roots > Rhizosphere...
CCGACATGGAAGGCCTGGGCCGACATCGCGGCCTGCTCGGCCTGCGAAATCGTCGAACGCATCAACGCGGTCTTGGCACCAAAAGTGCCCTCCGCCGCCACCAAAGCCGGGATATGCGCATCAAGCAAACTCATTTTTCCTCCTGAATCATGTTGTGCTGTCTGATATTCGAATGGTCAACGAAGTGGCGGCGGTCAGCTGCTGGACCCCCCATCGGCGGGTGCGTCGGGGTCTGTACCCCAGGTAGTGGGGAGCATGGGCATTGTTCGGATTCCATCCATCGCCTCTGTCGCGGATTCGCGTTCGACGAGCCCCGCCGGGCTGGTCGAAGAGGCGCTGCTGGGGGCGGTACCGACGAAGCCAAGCTGACCCGCCCCGCGACCCGAGGCTCCGACACCCGCCGGTTGCCGTGCGGCCGGTTCCGAAAAGTCCGGGTCCACAGGGGAGTTCATGTCCATGAACTGCGGGGCCGGGTCCTTGATTCGGGCGCCACGCTTACGGCGTGCCCGGGAACGGGCCGAAGCCGCCGCCGCGGCGGCAGCGGAGATTCCGGCTGCGGGAGCCTTCGCGCCACTGCCCTCATTCAACGTCGGGCCAAACCGGGCGGCCGGCGGATCCTCACGCACCGCGTAGACCATGTATGCCGGTGTTGCCGCGGCGGGAGCCGCCGGCGACGACGCCGGACTGCTGGGAACCGTTGGAGCGGAAGAAGAACCTCCCGGCATCGACGGTGTCGACGGGACATGAGCGAGCTGCAGGTCTTGTTGCGGGTTTCTGCGCTCGATCCGGGCCGGTTCGCGACCGGGCTCGTCTTCGTGGGCGGGCTCCTCAACTGCCGCGGGCGGAACCAGAGCTGACAGCGCCAGCCCCAGCACAATCGGCAGCCAGGCGGGCGCCGAAAGCAAGACGCCCCAGAAGGTGAAGCCGAACGGGATGAAGAAGGCCTCGTAGGCGATGAAGAACAGCAACGGGAACCACGCGAAGAATGCGGCAACCGGGTTCTTCATGAAGTCTTGGATCATGTCCTGCAGCGTGCCGAGCGGATTGGTCATGAACCGCATGAGCTGATCGGTGATGTTGTTGCTGCTGTCCAGCGCGGTACCGGATTCCAAGGCTTGCGGCTGCGCAGCCATCGAGGTCATATCCGCCGAAATCCGGGACATTTCGCCGCCCGGCGCCATGATCATCGGCGACGGTTGCGTCGGCGTGGTCGCGGCCAGCGCCGTGCTCGAAACACCCTGATACATGCTCATCGTGGTGGCCGCTTGCACCCACATCCGGACATAGTCGGCCTCGTTGAGGGCGATCGGAATGGTATTGATACCAAGGAAGTTGGTGGCCAGCAGCGCACCGTGGATCATGTGGTTGGCGGCCAGCTCGGCCAGGGTGGGCATGGCGGCCAATGCCGCGGTATAGCCGGCCGCGGCCGTCTCTTGCAGAGTCGCGTTGGTGGCGCTTGTGGCGCTCTGCTGGGTCAGCCACGCCAGATACGGCGTGTGGCTGGCGACGTACTGAGCGGCGCTGGGCCCCTGCCAAGAACCTGCGGCGGTACTCCCCAGCAGCTCTGTTAATTCCGTTGCAGCCGTATCATATTGGGTGGATAAGGCTTGCCATTGTGCGGCGGCGGCCAGCAGTGCGCCCGGGCCGGGCCCGGCGCTGAGCAGCGCCGAGTGCACCTCCGGGGGCGAAGCCATCCAAATCGGAGCCGACACCGGCGCTAGCCCCGCGCGATCATGTAGGTGGCCGCGGCCTGCATATCCCCGGTGGTGTAGCTGGCCGCGGACTCCGAAACACCCAGCCCGGCCCGGCCCAGTTCCTCGACGGCCTGGGCGGCCACACCGGTGTGCTCGATGCCGCGGGCACTGAAACCGGCCGCAGTCTCCAACGAGACCGGGTCAGCGGCCGGCGGCACCACGGCCCCGATCACCGGGGCGGCCGCGGCATGCGCGGCAGCCAGCCGCGCGGTCAGCGCCTCCACGGCCGCACTGGTGGCGGTCAGACCTTCTGGAACGACGTTGAGATTCATCGTGGGTACTCCCTTCCCTGAGCAGCAGGTTCACTAGCGAGCGAATACACGGTCCGGGGCCGGCCGGGGGCGCCAGCAGGGGAATACACCCCGGCAGACCTGCAGTGGGAAGTAGCTGTGATGGCCCTTGGTGACCATCTGACCTCGCGAATCTGCGACCGCATGAAGGCAAGTTAGCATCACCTAATACAGGTGTCGATAGTTCGCCTTGAATTACTCCACAGCCGATGACCTGTTATAAGTCTTGAATGTCAGGTTGCTAGACACATATTTGCAGCGCGCAGTCCGGAAACGAATGAAGCGTGACCTGCACGTTGTTGCCCCCCCGCTTCAGGGAAGTTCGCGCTATGTGCCATTGATGCGAGTCCCGCCCTGCCGAATATCGATGTGGCGCAGGTCACCAGCAACACACAGATTCACGTGGTCAGAGTTCGTCGACGGTGCGGTCCGACAATGCCGTGAGGACCCTGCGGGCGCGTCCTGCCATCTCATCCGCCGAACGTTCGGGGTGATGCCGCCACCATTCGACCAATGCCGAAACCATGTTCTCCCAGACCAGGGTCGCCGCCGCGAGGTCGTCGTCATCGCTGAGCCCCACGGCCCCAAGCGTTCTCGTCACCGCCGCGGCAGACTGCTCTCGCAGGATGGTCCGCTGTCGCCGGGCGGCGTCCCGTGCCCGCCCGATAGGCACCGTCCTGTCATAGAGAACCGGCCAGTCGCTGCGTCGATTCTCAAGAGTGGTGAAGATTGCCGTGAGCACCGCCGCGGCGACCTCGGCACGCGTCAACGATCCCGATAAAGCCTCGCCAATCGCGGTGGCCAGGCGCTCCCCGGCACGTTCGACACACGCCACGTAGAGGTCCTCTTTGGACCCGAAGTAGGCCAGCACGAGGGCCTTGGACACCTCGGCGCGCGCGGCAACTCCGTTCATGCTCGACGCCGCGAAAGTCGATTCCCCGAACTCATCGGCGGCTGCGGTCAAGATCCACTGCTCCCGCTCCTGACGAGGCATTCCCTTGCTGCCGGTCCGGAGGGGTTGCACACGTATGACGGTAGCGGAGCCCACCGGCGGACAATCGCTCGTGCGCTCGGTGCTGGCATTTTTCACGCACCGGGGGATTGACCGCGCGGTCACTTCGACATATATTACCGAGCGGTCAATTCGTAGAGAGGTGGCTCCATGACTTCCGTAGCGATCATCGGCGCAGGTTTCTCAGGGATGGCAGCGGCCGTCCAACTCATCGCGGCCGGACACGATGTCACCATCTGCGAGCGGTCGCACGACGTCGGCGGTGTCTGGCGTGAGAACACCTATCCGGGCGCGGCGTGCGACGTGCCCTCGGCGTACTACTGCTTCTCCTTTGACCCCAACCCCCGCTGGTCACGCCGGTACGCCCCACAACCGGAGATCCTTGACTACTTGCGCGCGGCTGCCGACAAGTACGGTGTGCGCCAACGTATTCGCTTCCACACCTCGGTCGTCGCCGCATCCTTCGATACCGGCACCAACCGGTGGTGCCTCGAAACGTCCCGGGGTGACCAGTTTTGGGCCGATGTCCTGGTACCTGCCGTCGGGCAGCTGTCGCAGCCCGCAGTCCCCGCTATACCTGGGCGCGATTGCTTCGCCGGGCCATCGTTCCACTCCGCGCAATGGGACGGCAGTGTGTCCCTGTTCGGCAAGCGCGTCGCAGTTATCGGTACCGGCGCCAGCTCCATCCAGCTGGTGCCCGAAATCGCTCCAATCGTCGGATCACTCACCGTCTTTCAGCGTTCAGCGCCGCACATCGTGCCGCGGCCCGACTCGCGGCTTACGCGGCTGCATCACCTGCTGGCCTCCCGGCTGCCCGCAACCTTGCGTGCACAACGTCTTACCTGGTTGGCACTCACCGAGGGCTTCACCGGGGTGCTGCACTATTCGCCACTGCTGTCCCGTGCCATGACTGGTCTCTCCCGCGGATTCATGCGATACCAAACGCGTGGTGACGCGGAAGTTTTCGAGAAGGTCTGGCCCGACTACCCGCTGGGGTGCAAGCGTGCGCTCTTCTCCAATGCGTATCTACCGGCCCTGCGGCGTGAAAACGTCACTCTCGTCACGGATTCCATCGCCGAGATCACCCCCAACGGGGTGCTGTCCGACACCGGGGAACATCACGACGCGGATGTCATCATCTACGGAACAGGCTTCGCCGCGGGCGGTTTTCTCGATCATGTGACCATCACCGGACTCGACGGCGCGACGTTGCGGGAACGCTGGAGTCAGGGGGCGCGGGCCTATCTCGGCATGGCGGTGCCCGGCTTTCCCAACATGTTCCTCATGTACGGACCGAACACCAACCTGGGATCTGGTTCGATTGTCGCGATGCTCGAATGCCAGGCCGCATACCTCCGCCAGGCCGTCACCGCCCTCAGGGGCGGTACCGCGATCGACGTCGACCCCGGCACCGAGAAGGTGTACGACGGGGAGCTGCAGGCCCGACTCACCGCCGGCGTGTGGTCACGCTGCGACAGTTGGTACGTGAGGCCGGACGGGCGCGTGACGACCAACTGGCCGGGTCTGGTGCGCGAATACCGGCGCCGTACTGAAGAATTCGCGATCTCTGACTATCGTGTCCTACTACCCGAATCCACTGGGCCGACTCGACACGCCGCGATGACAGACGGGGGTAAGCGATGACCGGCCAAACCATCTCCCGCGCCCTGTCCCGTCTCATTGTGGACGGACTCTTACCCAGGATCGATCGTCGTCTCGAAGCCTCGCTAAAGCCTTTCACCAACCCGGGCATCCTGCGGCCGCATGCCGACGACGGCCCTTGGGCGGCGACCCACTACGGCGTCTTCCTTCCCGAGCTGGATTCACCACACCGGTATCTGAACACCATGACCCTGATCGGGGCGACCGGCGCCGAGTTGTTCGACAACGACTACCTGACCGCGGCGGACGCCCGGCACACCGCCACGGTTCTTTCCTCTACCGCGGCCGGCAATCACCACCATTACCGCGCCTACGATTCGGCCCACGACTGCCACTTCGCCAAGGACGGCAGCGTCTTGCGTTGGGGAGATGACCTGCAGATCCAGGTCGAATATCCGCACGTCACCGTTCGCGGCCGGTACCAACACTTTTCAGCCGATATCGAGCTGACCGTCACCGATCAGGTGTCCTACTTCGTCAAAACTCCGGTCTACGACCACCTGAGCCTGCTCGCCGAGTACACGGGTGTGATCGCCGACGCCGCAGGTGCCACGGCGATCAGCGGTCTGGGCACCTTCGAGTACGCACGCTTCCTCAGCCATCAGTCGCTCACCCGGCGGCCGCTGCCGAACCCATTGAAGCTGCCGATCGACTTCTTCACCTACCAGATCATCGATCTCGGCAACGGAGCCCAGGTACTGCTCACCGACGTTCGCGCGCGTGGCGCGGTAGCCTGCCGGCTGGCGCATGTGCGGGTCCTCGGCAAGTCCACCGAGGTGTACACCGACGTTCGCATGGACGTCAGCGAGTACCGCGACAATCCATCGGTCGACGAGGAGGGTCGCTCCATGCGCATCCCGCATCGTCTCAGTTGGACAGTCCGCGACGATCACGGCCACCTTGTGCTTGCGGTGGACGGGCTCGTCGACTCCACCCTCCGCTATGGGCACGGCCGCGGCTACGTGGGTGCCTACAGCTACACCGGTGAATACCAAGGGAATCCCGTGGGCGGTTCGGCCTACATGGAGTGGGTAGACACAAGGCGCTAGGTCCCGTGCCGCGCCCTGGCTACAGGATCGCCGTGGCGATGACCAGCCCGACCGCGACGAGTGTTGTCGGCGCGAACTTCCGCTGTGCCAGCAGCTCCCCGACATCGATACCCAGCACCCACTCGATCAGCCTCATGCAGATCGTCTGGGCCGCAATGCCGATCAGACCGAATACCAGGGTGCGTAACAAGCCTTCGGCAATGTTCCCCGAAGCGGTGTAGATGGCCAGCACAATCACGAACGCCTGCGACAAAAGCCCTGCGGCGGAAATGACCGCGGCATTGGGCAGACCCACCCGGACCATCTGACGCAGCGGGCCCGGAGTGGTCCAGTCCAGCACAAAGAACCCAATGGTCATCAGCACGAAACCCACTGCCGCGTAAAGCCAAATGGCCGCCGCGCCGTGAGCGATGATCGACCAGTATCCCGCTGCATTCATTGCAGTCATCCCATCTCTCTGTGCTTGATATCGCTTATTGAGGTGGTACCCGGTGCGGAACGAATGCCGCTCCGTCGTCGGTGATCAGCCCGGCCGTCTCGCGGATCCCCAGGCCTGCCGATTCGTCGCCGACAATCCACGCGCCGAGAACGGGTCTCATCCCATCGAACTGTGGCAGCGGGTCGAGCAGCTGGTAGACGTAGCCCTCTTCGCCGTAAACACCGCCGGTAGCCGTCTCGTATCCCGCACCCACCACCGTGATGTTGGCACCTTCCCGACCGAGCTTCGGCTTGCGGACGTACTCGGTCAACTCATGCGGGCTGTCGAGATAGGCCGGTAACAGATTCGGGTGGCCAGGGTACATCTCCCACAGAACCGCCAGAATCGCCTTGTTGCTCAGCAGCGACTTCCACAGCGGTTCGATCCACAGCGTCTCGGGCAGCAGATCCACGGCATGGCGGCCGAAGTCGTCGTCGAGCATCCACTCCCACGGATACAACTTGAAGATCGACTCGATCGGTGCCTCTTCCAGGTCGACGAGGCGGTTGAGGTCGCGGTCCCAGCCGATCTCCTCGATGGGTAGGCCAACGGTGTTGAGCCCGGCTTCGGCCGCGCACTCCTGCAAATAGGCCAGGGTCACATGATCTTCGCCGGTCTGATCCGCCGACGACCAGGTGAAATGTGTTTCCGTGCCGGGGAGTTGGCCGCCGATCTGCTTCCAGCGCGCCACCAGCTGTTCATGCAGGGAGTTCCATTGATCGTCCTCGGGAAACACCTCTGTCTTCCAATACCATTGCAAGATAGACGCTTCCAACAACGAGGTGGGGGTATCGGCGTTGTACTCCAGCAGGACCGGAGGCCGCTGTCCATCGTATCGGAGATCAAAGCGCCCGTATAGATGCGGATCGTTTCTGCGCCAGGATTTTTCGACGTGTTCCCACGCCCATTCGGGCAGACCGAAATCGCGGTAGCGGCCCAGCAGAACCACCTGCTCGACGGCTTCCAGGCACATGGAGTGCAGTACCTCCACGGTGGCTTCGAGGGAAAGCACCTCGTCCATATCGAAGACGTAATGAACCGACTCGTCCCAGTACGGGCGATCGCTGCCGTCGGCCATCCGTGCCGGTGTGCCGTAACACATTCCTTGGGAGGCAACGGTCTGCTCCCAGCCGGGGCGGGGCCTCGCATGTTCGCGGCGCATCAGCTCCCCGAACTTCCCGAGCTACTGGACCCAAAGCCTCCGCGCGATACCGATGGGGATCGTGAAACACTGCCCGAGCCATCGGATTTGGAGATTCGGGTGCCCGAGCTGGTCTTGGCGGTGGTACCTCTCGGGAGCTCCAAACTCCCGCCGGTGGCGGTCGTGCCGATGCCACGGTTGTGCCCACCGTAGTAGTACTGGTACGCCGACCCCGCATAGATGAACATGCCGCCCGACGACGAGGTGCCGCGCTCGCAGTACTCCTCGGGGGCTACGACGTTGGAGCCCTGTTGTACGCAGGTGGCCTCGACATCGTCATCACGGTCAATCACGGCGTAGCCCACCGCCACCACCGCCGCGATGCCGGCCACGACCGCGGACCCCATCAGGACGTTCTTGCGGGTCCGGCGGCGTTCCTCGGCCTTCTCCGCCTGCACCTCGGCCAGCCTCTGCTCGGCTTCACGAGCCCGGCGCGCCTTATCTCTGGCTCGCGCCTCAGCGACCGTGGGCGGTCGCGGCTTCGTGACACCCGGCTCTTGCCACCGCACGGCACCCCGGCCTTGCGGCTCATGCTGGCCTGCGTCGTCATCGCCTACGGATGGATCGGGCATGTCTTCCCCCTTATTGCCCGAATCATAGAAAACCCACCGCTGCCGACCGTACAGCGGTAGCCGAACTGAACGTGAAACAACGGCAGGAGGCAGGCGTTGCTAACAGCGAAGTCGCTGTCAGTGGATGGTCGAGCTGATCGTCCGCCACAGGCATGCAGCCAGACATGCCTCGTCAAAAGCCAGGAGCCCGATCCTAGCTAAATGATGGGCCCTATTGCCGTCCTGCCTCAACACGTGCCCGCGCTTGGTCAGGTCGGAAAACCTAGTAGCCAGGTCCGGCGTTGAGGAACACGATGGTCAGGTCATAACCGCCGATGTGCAAGCGACCCCCAAGACGACCCGGTCCTTTGTCAAAGGCGCTTTACTTGGACCGAAATCCGCGAGTTGCAAAGAGTTGTAAGCGCACGCAGAGAGCCGCGCACACCGAACGCGTTCCCACGCAAAGCCTTAGCTGAACCGTCCTGACATTAAATGGAATTCCGGGGAGGCGAGTGGATGATCAGGAGTTCGCCGTGTAGTCCCAATTCTGATGCTCCGAGACCTCGCTGGCAGGACACGTCAGAAGGTCCACGTGCCACCGCGGGAGATTACAAAGCCGCGGCTGGGTGTGCCGGTGATGATGCAAGCTGTGTAATCGTCTTCGCCCTCGACGCAGGTGGCTGAGCCATTCACGATTTTCTGCCCAGGATTGAGAACCTGCCGACCCGGATCTCCGCCACGTTGGCGGTGGCCACACTCGACGGTTTGGCGGCTTACATAATTCCACGAGGCGACTTGGTCAGATTCGCATTCCTGACCCGGGTTCCTGGTGAGCGGGTAGTTGTCTACACCTGGGATTTCCCCCGTGCAAATTATGCTTGAAGAATTCAGATTGCACGCGAAATCGTTGCTCGGCGGCTGGAACCACGGCGCTCGTGCTCGTGGACTGCTTCCTGGATAGTCCGCCGTGTTTACCTGCGTATAAGCCCCGACGTCAGGAAATCCGGGCGGCGCCGGGTCAGCGGCGGCATTCGCCGCTGACAACACGAGGAGGCTTGAGACTCCTACGCACACGCCAGTCATGTGCGCCAGCTTCCAGAAATACACGAATGCCACCACCTTGTTGTTGGTCGATTTAGGTTACTGGTTGATCTGGATGGTCTGCAGAAAAGTCATCGGAAGATAGAGCGGGTTACCGTTCCCGTCCACGAGCGGCTTGCCCTCTGCGTTCAGAGCTGTCGCCCAGTAGCTGATCCGCGCAACGATAGATCCACCCTGGCCGGGGGCGGTGTTGTCCGCTTGGAGCGCGGCGCCATACGCGAAATCAGGGGATAGCTGTTCCCAACTGGCGGCGCCGGGAGGAAGAGGCGGCATCTGGTCGAGATTGGGAGCCTGACTGATCCGAGCCGATGTGCCACTCAAGATGGTTGTCGGATCGTTACTGAGGAAGCCGCGGACCCCACCCCCGTTTTTTGCATCGAGAAGAAGCCAAGAGCCATCTTTCAACTTGAGGATCTGGTTCTCGCGGTCACCGCCACCACTGGTGAATGGGACTGAATCTTTCTGGGTGAGTTTGGATATCCATTTGTCGGGTGTGTCACCGGGCTGCGCGGGAGCGGTCCAGACCGCACGACTATCTGATGGGTTCAGACCTGTGTTCCCGACGACCACCATCTGCTTGCCGATGTCGTCGTAGGCGAAGCTGCCCTGTGAGATGCCAGGCAGCTGGCCCTTGAATTGCGGACTTTGAGGATTACTCAGGTCGTAGAGCCAGGTATTTGTCGACGCGAATTCTCCCAGGCCGATTCCACCTTTTTGAGGGAAACTAATCCCACCCAGAGGATGCCCGTCCGCGCCGTACCCGACGCTGGTCGCCAGCCCGCGATTCGGGAAGGCGAGCGTTCCATCGGGGGGAGCACTCGGCCATGAGACCCCCTTGTAGTTTTCGTTCACATTGGCGTTCGCTGCGGGGCTGAGCATATGTGCACCCAGCTTCCCGCCTGTCGGCGCCTTGAGGTCTCCGGACGAAATGGTTGGAAAGCCCGGGATTTGCGCGTTCAGATCCGCCTTATCCTGTTCGTATTTGCCCGGTGGCGAGATGGCTCCGAACGTCGAGGCCGCCGTAGGATCGGTGGCCGCGCCGCCACCGGGAACATCCTGCGGCACGGTGCCGCTCATAAGTTCAACGGGCGCGGCGGCGTTGGTGACGCTGTCGACCGAGCCCGACATGGCCTCGGCTGTGCCGCTGGTATCCGGCATGCCGGAGGCACCCAAGCTAGATGCGGTGTTGACGAGCCCGGACGCTTGGGAGACACCGCTGGCGACCTGGCCGGTCAGGTCAGAAACTTGTCCGGCGGTCTTAGTCAGTTGCTCCACCTGTTGAGCCTGGGGTTTGAGTTGCGGGTTGACGTCGGCCGCCAGTTGCGCACCCTGGCCAGCCTCATTGAGCCAGGTCGAAGCGATCGAGGTGCCCGAGTTCACCGCGTCGGCGGTATTGCTGATCCCTCCGGAGATGCCCTGCACCAACGCAACCGCGTCCATCGGATTGACCGCCCCGGACTGCGCGCTGGAAGCGATCGATGCGCCGGCCTGGGCCGCTGACCCGAAATTCTGCGCCGCCGACCCCGCCGACTGACCCAAATTCACACCGTCAGACACGGTGTTGGTGATATCGCCGGGCAACGACTGACCCATCTGCGCACCATCTTGGGCCAGCGCTTGGGTATCGGGGCCCTGCGCCTGCTGCTGACCTTGCTCGGGCTGGTCTTGTTCACCTTGCTTACGGCGGCGTGTAGAAGCGGCACCCAACAACAGCGCGGTCAGATCATTGTCACCGGACTGCTTATCACGATCCTGCTGATCGTCCTTCTTCTTGTCCTTGCTCGGCGCCTTGGGCAGCTTCTGATTGCCGTTCTGCTTCTGCTGCCCCTGCTGCTGTTGCAGCTGCTTGGTCATGTCATCGATGCGCTGACGATCCTGCGTCGACTGCTGCTGCTGATCCTGCAGCTGCTTGGTCAGATCATCGATCTTCTGTTGATCGGACTGTTGCGGTGGCTGCTGACCTTGGTCTTGATTGGCTGGCGGCTGTTGAGGCGACTGCTGCTGCGGAGCACCCTGATTGGCTTGCCCACCTTGCGATCCCGTATTCGTGCCCGGATTGGCTTGCCCACCATTGTAATCCGGGTTCGGGGCACCAGGCCCTTGCGTGTAGGGGGTCGCGGATTGGTAATCCGGGATTTGGCTGCCGTGTTGGGGTGTCTGCGAGCCCTGCAGCGACTGCTGCGCGCTTTGACCACTGGTGCTTTGGCTCACCGAGGGCGCTTGGGTGTTGTAGATCGAGATTCCCGAATTTTGATCTAGCGGGGCTTGGTTGGAGCCGTAGTTACCGCCCTGGTAGTCCGGCATCTGGTTGGGCATCTGCGGCGGCTGAAACTGGGAGGCATCCGGGCCGTAGGAGTTGGACCCGTTAGAGCCGCCGCCGCAATCGGGTGGGCACTGGGCGTGCGCCTGCGGCACCGTCGCCGGGGTGAACCAGCCCAAACCGAGCCCTCCGGCCGAAAACATCAGCACGGCAACGACACCCGCGACAGCGGCCGTCTTCTGAGACGCTGCGGTGGCCCAGGTGTACAGCCCTTCCAGGCCTTTCCACCAGCCCAGGTTTGCCCCCACACCCCACACCAACAGTGCCGCGATCGCTCCGGCCGCGGCCACGGTGTTAGTACCGATGACGGTGGGAGCGAGTTTCGGGGTCAGCCACACCGTCATCGCCACCAGCGCCAGTCCACCGGCGGCCAGCGCCGCGACCAGCACTGGATGCGACTCAGCACCCGCTCCATCGTCGGTTGGGTTGCGGTGTGCGGCAGTGTTTTCGGTTCTGATGAGCCCAGCATCGGCAAGAACTTGCCCGGTCAAACCGGCCAGATACTTACCGCCGGTGAACAGTCCCGCCCCCGCCAGCACTGCGACCAGCATTTGGCCGACGCCCATCGTCAGCGACCACCCCGGCTCACCGGAAATCGACTGCCACCATTGGGCGTATCCGCCGCGCAGCGCGCACCACAAGCCCACCGCGCCAAAGACGACCCCGAGCGCCGCGACCGTTGCTTGCACAGCTTCGGAGAATCGCTCCTGAGCGGCCTCGGATACCGCATCGATAACCGGTTTGATGCCCCAGGTGGCCAACTTGACTCCGCCGCCGAGTGCGGTCAGCCAGGCCAGCAACACCGCGACCCACACGATCCAGTCCCCGGCACTATCCCCACCGCGGTATAGGTGATGCAAACCAGCCACCCCGACCATCACCAGGGCGAGACCTGTAGCGAATGCCGCGAGATGCCGGCCTCCGGCCCCTCCGGAGGATTGCAGGGTTTCGGAATCAACGCTAGAAAACTTCTTGGATACTGCGCCCGGAGTGTTCCCACCACGGCTTTCTGCCATGTTTGTCAGGCATTCTGTCGGTAGTTCATACCCTGCCACAATCATCTCCATCGCGTGAAGGCAAAGACTCTAGAGATAACGGTACAGACTGTTACCGACAGTCGTCCACCCATGGAGCAAACTTTAGCGATCTACGCCCTCCGTGATTCGGTGACGTAGACACCGCCGCTATCGGACCCCTCCTAGAAACCGGGCGCTCGCCTCACTGGCGAACCAACGGTCAGCTGTAGGAACCGCCCGGGTGACGGCGGCGCACCACAGAGCACCTCTCCACATGCCTTGAGAATGAGAAAGGGTCAGGAACTCTCTTCGAGTTCCTGACCCTTTGTCGTTGGGCTTCCCAGCCCACTTACTTGTGGGCGAAGGGGGACTTGAACCCCCACGTCCCGAAGGACACTGGCACCTGAAGCCAGCGCGTCTGCCATTCCGCCACTCGCCCCAACGACCGCGGCAGCTTATCACGATCAGAACCCCATCTCCGAACCGCGGACGGCCGGCGAAAGCTCCTCAACACACTGTAACCGTCATAAAACTCATGCATAGAAGGCCTCTTGGTGCCAAGCCGATGTCGTCTCGTAATAGAGGAGTGGGTGCCGACGATCATCAAACCGATACCATCTACTCGAGATCCGCTCGCGGCGGTGCACTGTGTCATGCGCGCAGTACCTCCCGCGCGATCGCCGAAAGGAGGAGGCATGGGAATTGTCCAGCGCTTTGAGCGCAAGCTTGAAGACGTGGTCGGCGATGCCTTCGCCCGCGTGTTCGGCGGCAGCATCGTCCCGCAGGAAGTGCAGGCATCGCTGCGCCGCGAGGCCGCCGACGGTGTCAGGTCAGCGGGCCAGGGGCGACTATTGGCTCCCAACGAGTTCTTCGTCCTCCTCAGTACCGCAGATCACGAGAAGGCGGCCGACGACCGCGAGCTCGACCCAGACACGTTCGCCGAACTCCTGCGCGAATATATTCGCGATCAGGGGTGGCAAACGTATGGTGAAGTTGTTGTCCGATTCGAACAATCACCGAACTTGCACACCGGTCAGTTTCGTACGCGCGGTGTGGTCAATCCCGATAGCAAGCGGGACCGTACGCACGGCGCCGTGACGACTGCCCCTCCGACCCCGGATCCACAACCAGGAGCATCCATGACTGACAACCCAGGTCCCCAGCAGGGACGTCCCGGCGAAGAGTACGGCCGGGAGGACGACCGGTACGGGCGTCCCGATCAGGACCCACGCGGCCAGCAGCCGCAGGGCGGCCAGGGATACCCCCCACGCCAGGGTGGCTATGAGGGTGGCGGCTACGGGCAGGGTCAGCAGTACGGCCAGGACTACGGCCGTCCGCCGGCCGGTTATGACCAGGGCGGCTACCAGCAGCGTCCCCCGCAACAGGGTGGCTACGACCAAGGTGGATACGGCGGCGCTCCGCAAGGCGGCGGCGAGTACGGCCGTCCCCCCGCGCCTCCGCAGCAAGGCGGCGGCTACGGTGCCCCGCCACAGGGCGGATACGGCGAGCCTCCGCGCCCCAACTACGGCGAGTACGAGCAGGGCGGTGGGTACCCGCAGGGCGGCGGCGGATACGGCGGCCAGCAGGGTCCCCCCGCGGGCCAGGATTACAACCGTCCCCCGGCCTACCCGCAGCAGGGCGGATACGGTGCCCCGCCGCAGCAGGGTGGCTATGGATCACCGCAGGGTGGTTACGGCGAGCCTGAATACGGCGAGTACGAGCAGGGCGGTTACCAGAGCAGCCCCGACTATGGCGCCCCCACCGGTGCCCCGGGCGGCGGTCGCACCACGGTCACCTTGCAGCTGGACGACGGCAGCGGCCGCACCTACCAGCTGCGTGAGGGCACCAATGTGATCGGCCGCGGCCAGGACGCTCAGTTCCGGCTACCGGACACCGGCGTTTCCCGCCGTCACCTCGAGGTGCGCTTCGACGGACACGCCGCGCTGCTGTCGGATCTGAACTCGACCAATGGCACCACCGTCAACAACGCGCCGGTCACCGAGTGGCAGTTGGCCGACGGCGACATCATCCGGCTGGGTCACTCCGAGATCATCGTTCGGGTCCAGTAGAGAACAGAGGAACACCGACCGAATCAGCAACACCCCGTTCGACACAGGCTGCACGTATCGGGCCCCGGCCGGTAGGCCGGACAAGTATCGTTTGCCCTGCCGAATATGTCCGGTATTGCCGGACACCCTCGCCGAGGCGCGATGGACCAGCGAGAGGAACGACAACCGGATGCAGGGACTGGTGCTCCAGCTCACCCGCGGTGGGTTCCTGTTGCTGCTGTGGGTGTTCATCTGGTCGGTGTTGCGCATCTTGCGTACCGATATCTACGCCCCGACCGGTCAGCTGATGGCCCATCGCGGTCTGAACCTGCGCTCCATCCGTCCCGCGAAGACCAGCCGGCGGCAGATGCAATACCTGCTCGTGACCGAGGGTGCCCTGGCCGGCACACGAATCACGCTCGGCACCCAGCCCATTTTGATCGGGCGTGCCGACGACTCCACACTGGTCCTCACCGACGATTACTCGTCGACGCGGCACGCGCGGCTATCGCCACGCGGGTCGGATTGGTACGTCGAGGATCTAGGATCGACCAACGGTACATATCTGGATAGGGAGAAGGTGACGACGGCGCTGCGGGTTCCCCAGGGGACGCCGGTACGTATCGGTAAGACAGTGATCGAGCTGCGCTCGTGACACTGGTACTTCGCTACGCCGCGCGTAGCGACCGCGGACTTGTGCGGTCGAACAACGAGGACTCGGTCTATGCCGGCGCCCGCCTCTTGGCATTGGCCGACGGAATGGGCGGCCATGCCGCCGGTGAGGTCGCCTCTCAGCTGGTCATCGCGGCCCTGGCGCCGCTCGACGACGACGAACCCGGCGGAGACCTGCTGGACGCCCTTGCCGACGCGGTGTACTCCGGCAACGCGGCAATCGCCGACCATGTGCGCGCCGAACCCGAGCTGGATGGCATGGGCACCACCCTGACCGCCTTCCTGTTCGCAGGAAAGCGGCTCGGCATGGTGCATATCGGTGATTCGCGCGCGTATCTGATGCGCGACGGCGAGCTCGCCCAGATTTCCAAGGACGACACCTTCGTGCAGACCCTCGTCGACGAGGGCCGGATCACGCCGGAGCAGGCCCACAACCATCCGCAGCGCTCGCTCATCATGCGCGCTCTCACCGGCGCACCGGTCGAGCCCACGCTCATCATGCGGGAGGCGCACGCGGGGGATAGGTACCTGCTCTGTTCGGATGGTCTTTCCGATCCGGTCAGCCACGAAACCATCGCCGAGGCGTTGGAGATCTCCGACGTCTCCGCCGCAGCCGACCGGCTCATCGAACTCGCGCTGCGCAGCGGGGGACCGGACAACGTCACCGTTGTCGTCGCCGACGTCGTGGAACTGGACTACGGACAGACCCGGCCCATCGTGGCGGGCGCTGTGTCCACCGACGCCGACACCGATACCCCGCCGCCGAACACGTCCGCCGGGCGCGCCGCGGCCATTCAGCGCGCGCTGAAGGAACCCGAGCCCGTAGCAGACGAATCCGATAGCGAGACAGCCGAATCCGATGCCGCCAAGCCCAAAAAGCATCGGCTGCGCTGGCTGATCGCGGCGGTGCTCGTGGTACTCATTGCCGTGGCCGGACTGGCGATCGCTCGCCGGGTGGTGCTCAACAACTATTACGTGAGCGCCTACGAGGGCAACGTCTCCATCATGCAGGGTGTGCAGGGCTCACTCCTGGGCTACCGGTTACAGCGGCCCGACCTCGTCGGTTGCCTCGACAGCCGTAGTGATCTGTCGCTGGTGAGCTATGGCGAACCCGCATCCAGCCTGTCGTGCAAGTACTTCAAGATGTCCGACCTACGTCCGTCCGAGCGTCAGCAGGTTGAGACCGGCCTGCCCGGCGGCACCCTCGATCAGGCGATCAGCCAGCTGCGCCAGCTCACCAAGAACGCATTGCCCCCGTGCCCGCCGCCCGCACCCAAGACTCCGCCGCCGCCCGTTCCGACCACAGCCGGCCGCACCCCGTCCACCACATCAGGCACCGCCACCACCACGGCTACCACGTCGGCCAAGCCGTCGCCGACATCCTCCACGGCGCCGGGCGCCAGCACCACACCGACCACACCATCCACTGCTGCGCCGACCCCGTTGCCGGCGCCCCCACAAGAGCCGGGCGTTACCTGCCGGACCGTGTCATGACGACGGCGCCCCAAACCGCTGTCGTGACCCGTGGGGTGGGCACCGCGCCACTCACTCAATCCACACGACGTAGCGCGGAGTTGGGGCTCCTCGGCTTTGCGGCCGCCATCACCACCGTCGCCCTGATCCTCGTCGAGGCCAATCTCGAACGCGGACTGTCCTGGGACCTCCTGGCTTACGGCCTGACCTACCTCGCGCTTTTCGCCTTGGCGCACATAGCGGTTCGCCGCTGGGCACCGTATGCCGATCCACTGTTGCTGCCCTGCGTCGCGCTGCTCAACGGGCTGGGTCTGGTGATGATCCACCGGCTCGATCTCGTGCACGCCTACAACGACGGCGATGCCGATCGAGTCGGCGACAACAACGCCACCCAGCAGATGTTGTGGACGATGGTGGGCCTCATCGCGCTCGCGGCCGTGCTCGCCACCCTCAAAGACCACCGGGTACTGGCTCGGTATGGCTACACCTTCGGCATCGTCGGTTGTGTACTGCTGGCCATCCCCGCGCTGCTACCGGCGTCGATGTCCGAGCAGTACGGCGCCAAGATCTGGATCGAGTTGCCGTTCTTGTCGATTCAGCCCGCAGAGGCCGCCAAGATACTGCTGCTGATCTTCTTCGCAGCGTTCCTGATGACCAAACGGACGCTGTTTCGCACCGCCGGACGCAACTACATGGGCATCGAGCTGCCCCGTCCCCGCGATCTCGGCCCATTGCTCGCCATCTGGGCAATCTCCGTGGGCGTCATGGTCTTTGAGAAGGACCTCGGCGCCTCGCTGCTTTTCTACGCTTCTTTTCTCATCGTGCTCTACGTGGCCACCGCCCGAATCAGCTGGGTGCTCATCGGTTTGGCGCTCTTCACGGTCGGCAGCGTGATCGCCTACTTCTTGTTCGGGCATGTGCGAGTACGCGTGCAGAACTGGTGGGATCCGTTCACCGATCCCGACGGTGCCGGCTACCAGATGGTGCAATCACTGTTCAGCTTCGCCACCGGCGGCATCTTCGGCACCGGTCTGGGCAATGGCCAGCCGGGTACGGTGCCCGCCGCCTCAACGGATTTCATCATCGCTGCGGTGGGTGAGGAACTCGGTCTGGTAGGCCTGGCCGGGGTGCTGATGCTCTACACCATCGTGATCATCCGCGGATTCCGCACGGCACTCGCGGTGCGCGACAGCTTCGGCAAGTTGCTCGCCGTGGGCTTGTCGGCCGCGCTGGCCATGCAGCTGTTCATCGTGGTCGGCGGCGTCACCAAACTCATCCCGCAGACCGGCCTGACCACTCCGTGGATGTCGTACGGCGGGTCCTCGCTCGTCGCGAATTACGTTCTGCTCGCCATCTTGCTGCGCATTTCACACATCGCGCGCCGGCCGCTGAGCCCCCACGCCTCCTCATCATCGCCCGCTGCCCCCCTCGCGGACGCCCGCACGGAACTGATCGACCGCGTATGAACACGTCGATCCGCCGAGTCTCGCTGGCCGTCATGGGTCTGGTAGTACTGCTGCTGGCCAATGCCACTCTGACGCAAGTGTTTACGGCACCCGGACTGCGCGCCGATCCTCGCAATCAGCGCATTCTGCTCGACGAGTACTCGCGCCAGCGGGGGCAGATCTCGGCGAGTGGACAGCTGCTGGCCTCCTCGGTGGCCACCGACAGCCGGTTCCGCTTCCTACGGCAGTACGCGGACCCCGAGGTGTACGCACCGGTCACCGGGTTCTACTCGCTCAACTACTCGAGCACCGGCCTGGAGCGCGCCGAAGACACCGTGCTCAACGGATCCGATCCCCGGCTGTTCGGACGACGACTCGCAGACTTCTTCACGGGCCGCGACCCTCGCGGCGGCAGCGTGGTCACCACCATCCGGCCCGATGTACAGCAAGCCGCCTACGACGCCATGCACCGCGGCTGCAAGAACGGCTGCCGCGGGTCGGTGGTGGCGCTGGAGCCCTCCACCGGAAAGATCCTCGCGATGGTCTCGACGCCCTCCTATGACCCGAATCTGCTCGCCAGCCAGGACGCTGAAAAGGAGAACGGGGCCTGGCGGCAGCTGACGGAAGACCCGGCGCAGCCGATGCTGAATCGCGCCATCGCACAGACCTACCCACCGGGTTCGACTTTCAAGGTGATCACCACTGCCGCGGCGCTGGCCGACGGCAAGACGGTCGATACCGAGGTGACCGCGTCGCCGACGATCTTCCTGCCGGGGAGCAACGCAACCTTGGAGAACTACAACCGGGCCTCCTGCGGAGGGGGCGATACTACCTCCCTGAAGGAGGCGTTTGCACGCTCCTGCAACACCGCCTTCGCCAAGTTGGGCTCCGAACAACTCAAGCGCGACAAGCTGGTCAAGGCCGCGCAGGCCTTCGGTCTCGACCGCGAACTCGACTCCATCCCGCTCCAAGTGGCTACCTCCACCGTCGGACCCATGTCCGACGATGCCGCCGTCGCCATGTCGAGCATCGGGCAAAAGGATGTCGCCATGACACCGTTGCAGAACGCGATGGTTGCCGCAGCCGTCGCCAACAAGGGCGTGCTGATGCAGCCGCACCTGGTCGATAGCCTTAAGGGCCCAGACCTTTCGAATCTGTCCACCACCACCCCGGATGACATCGGCCAAGCCGTGACACCCGCTATCGCGAACACACTCACCGAACTCATGATTGCCTCAGAACAGCGCACCGCACAGACCGGTGCCCTCCCCGGCGTACAGATCGCTTCCAAGACCGGCACCGCCGAGCACGGCACCGATCCACGCAATACTCCGCCGCACGCGTGGTACATCGCCTTCGCACCGGCGCAGAGCACTACGGCGGATCCTCAGGCCACAGCGGTCACCCCCAGGGTGGCCATCGCGGTTCTCGTCGAAGATGGCGGAGACCGCGCCCTGGCGGCCACCGGCGGCTCCGTCGCCGCACCCATCGGGCGACAGGTCATCGCCGCAGCACTACAGGGAGCCTCATGACAGTACGTGTGGGAGAAACGCTTTCGGGTCGCTACCGGTTGCAACGGCTCATCGCCACCGGCGGTATGGGCCAGGTCTGGGAAGGCACCGACAGCCGCCTGGGCCGCAAGGTGGCCGTGAAGGTACTCAAGGCCGAGTTCTCCTCGGACCCGGAGTTCATCGAGCGGTTCCGCGCCGAGGCACGCACGGTCGCGATGCTCAACCATCCCGGCATTGCCAGCGTCTACGACTACGGCGAGACCGATATGGACAGTGAGGGCCGCACCGCGTATCTGGTGATGGAACTGGTGCATGGCGAGCCGCTGAACTCGGTACTCAAGCGCACTGGCCGCCTGTCGCTGCGTCACTCGCTGGACATGCTGGAGCAGACTGGCCGCGCGCTACAGGTCGCGCACGCGGCGGGCCTGGTGCACCGCGACGTCAAGCCGGGCAACATTCTGATCACACCCACCGGCCAGGTGAAGCTCACCGACTTCGGTATCGCCAAGGCCGTGGACGCGGCACCGGTCACGCAGACCGGCATGGTGATGGGCACCGCCCAGTACATCGCCCCCGAACAGGCGCTGGGCCACGACGCGACCCCGGCCAGCGACGTCTATGCCTTGGGAGTCGTTGGCTACGAAGCGGTTTCGGGTAAACGCCCGTTCTCTGGCGACGGCGCGCTGACGGTCGCGATGAAGCACATCAAGGAAACGCCATCGCCGCTGCCGGCCGACCTGCCACCGAACGTGCGCGAGCTCATTGAGATCACGCTCGTGAAGAACCCCCAGAACCGGTACACCAGTGGCGGGCCCTTCGCTGATGCGGTGGCCGCCGTGCGCGCCGGACGGCGTCCGCCACGGCCCAATCAGGCACCCACCATCAGCAGGGCCACCCCGGCTGCCATCCCGCCCGCCACGACGGTCCGGCCCGCTGTGGGGACACCGAGCCGCGTCGCCCCGCCCACGTCCCGTACCCGCCCGCCGACGGGTACGCACCGGCCTCCACCGCCCCGGCGCGGCACCTTCTCACCGGGCCAGAAGGCCCTGATGTGGGCAGCCGCCGTGCTGGGCATCTTCGCGATCATCATCGCGGCGCTCATCCTGTTGCAGGCGAGCGAGAAGAAGAACCAGTCGCCGAGCACCCCGGCAACGGTTTCCGGTAGTGAGGCACCCTCAAGTCCAGGTTCAGCTTCGCCAGGAGCGCTCGCGCCAGCTAATATCGTGGCTCTGCTTCCGGACGCCGGACCGGACCCTATCCCTGGGACGAAATCACCCTAATGACCACTCCGCAGCACCTCTCGGACCGCTATGAACTGGGGGAGATCCTCGGTTATGGCGGCATGTCCGAGGTTCACCTGGCACGCGACCTGCGGTTGAACCGCGACGTCGCGATCAAGGTGCTGCGTGCTGACCTGGCGCGGGACCCCAGCTTCTATCTGCGTTTCCGCAGAGAGGCGCAGAACGCCGCCGCGCTCAACCATCCCGCGATCGTCGCGGTGTATGACACCGGTGAGGCAGAGACACCCACGGGGCCGCTGCCCTACATCGTGATGGAGTACGTCGACGGCATCACCCTGCGTGACATCGTCAAGGAGGACGGCCCCATGCCGATCCGCCGGGCGATCGAGGTCATCGCCGATTCTTGCCAGGCGCTCAACTTCAGCCATCAGCACGGCATCATCCACCGCGACGTCAAGCCCGCCAACATCATGATCAGCAAGACCGGCGCGGTAAAGGTGATGGACTTCGGGATCGCGCGCGCCGTCTCTGACGCCGGCATCAGCGTCACGCAGACCGCCGCGGTAATCGGCACCGCACAGTATCTTTCGCCGGAGCAGGCCCGCGGCGAAACCGTCGACGCACGCTCCGATGTCTATTCGCTGGGCTGCGTCCTGTACGAGTTACTTACCGGTGAACCGCCTTTCGTGGGTGACTCACCCGTCGCGGTGGCCTACCAGCATGTGCGGGAAGACCCGGTCGCCCCGTCCAAGCACAACCCGGAGATCCCGCCTGGCCTGGATTCCGTTGTACTCAAAGCCCTTTCGAAGAACCCCGACAACCGGTACCAGAACGCCGCGGAGATGCGCACCGACCTGATGCGGGTATACCAGGGCGAGCAACCGGAAGCACCCAAGGTTCTCACCGACGCCGAGCGCAGCACGATGCTCAGCACGCCTCCCAACACCCGGGCCTTCCCCGCCTCGGGACCACAGACCGGTCCGCTGCCAAACCAGTACGAGGAGCCGCGCCGGAATCCACTGAGCCGCTGGCTTGTTGGCCTGGCCGCCCTGGTGGTGCTCACCGTGGTCGTCACCTTTGCGATCATCTGGGGCAGTGGACCCTCGCGCGATGTGCAGGTTCCCGATGTCACCGGCAGGTCTCAGTCCGACGCCGTCGCCGCGCTGCAGAACCTCGGATTCAAAACCAAGATCCAGAAGAACACCAGCTCAAAGATCGCCCCCGACAAGGTCATCGATACCGATCCGGTCAAGGGCTCGACCGTTTCCGCGGGCTCGGAGGTAACCCTCAACGTATCCATCGGACCGGAGAGCCAGCAGGTACCCGACTGCCACGGCCTCAGCTTCGGCGATGCGGTCAAGAAGCTCCAGGCCGCTGGTTTCAAGGGCATCTTCACCCAGAGCGAGACCAAGTCGCTGCCCGAGGACAAGGGCAGGGTCATGGCCACCAACCCGCCGGCCGGGCAGTATTCGGCCGTCACCAACAACATCACCGTCGTCGTCGGCAAGGGTCCGGGGGAGAAGCCCGCACCTGATCTCGTCGGCCAGAACATCGATGTCGCGACCAAGAACCTGCCCACCTACGGATTCACCGCACCCCCCACCGTGATCCCCGTACCCAGCCCGGAACCCAAGGGACAGATCCTGAGCACAAACCCGCCCGCGAACACTCCGTTCGCGGAGGACGGGGTCATCGAGATCCGGGTGTCAGCCGGCGGGCAGTTCCGCATGCCGAACATCATGGGCAAGTTCTGGACCGATGCCGAGCCGATGCTGTACCAAGCCGGCTGGCAAGGCGGAGGACTGAGCACCGAGGACGTGCCGTCCGACGGCAACAACCGGGCCCGGGTGGTGTTCCAGGATCCGCCCGCGGGCGCCGGTGTCGGATACAACGGCCCGATCAAGCTGCGCTTCGGCGCGGGCTAGACCCGCCTCGGCCTCTAGCCGCCGAGAGCGGCAACGCGTCCGGTGACCCCGTTCAGGGCCGCGGCGACCTCTGTCTCAAGGCGGCGCACCAGCGATTCGTCTAGGGATGCACCGCAATAGGTGAGCCAGTTGGCGAGCATCCGATGCCCGCCCTCGGTGAGGATCGACTCCGGGTGGAACTGCACCCCATGGATCGGATGCTCGGTGTGCATGACACCCATGATCACTCCGCTGGCGGTACGGGCGATCACCCGAAGCCCTTCGGGCACCGTGTCGGGGAGGATGGTCAACGAGTGATATCTGGTGGCCGTGAACGGGTTTGGTAGCCCGCGCAGCACACCGGCATCCTCGTGTTCGACGGTACTGGTCTTGCCGTGCAACAGCTCCGGTGCGCGATCGACGGTGCCGCCGAACGCCACCCCGATCGCCTGATGCCCCAGGCAGACCCCGAGCAGGGGAGTGTCCGTCTTCGCACACGAATGCACCATCGCGATGGACGCGCCCGCGCTCTCGGGCGTGCCCGGGCCGGGGCTGATCAGTACGCCGTCGAAATCGGCGGCCACCGCGTCGGTGTCTGTCAGCCGCGGATCGTCGTTGCGCCACACCGTCGCGTCCACGCCGAGCTGACCCAGGTACTGGACCAGGTTGAACACGAAGCTGTCGTAATTGTCGACGACCAGGATGCGCACAGGTCAAGGGTACGGACCCGCGCCAACGCTTTCCCAGCCGGTTTACCAGCGGGGGCTTAGTGGCCTTCCAACGGGACCGCGCGGCCAGGCCCTATCGCGTCGCGGTATCCGGCCACCTCGAGGTGGTGTCCGCGCGTCACGGTGTACCCCAACCCAAATCTCGCGACGTACTGCCGATACAGGCTCACCAGCGGAGCCGCGTCAAGGGCTGCCTGCATGGCATCGGCATCGCCGATCGCCGTGATCACGTAGGGCGGGCTGTAGGTGCGGCCGTGCAGCAGCAGGGTATTACCCACACATCGGGGCACCGAGCTGGCCACCAGGCGCTGGTCATCCTGCATCTGAATGGCCTCGGCGCCGGCGCTCCACAAGGCGTTGAGCACGCCCTCGACATCCTGCTGATGCACCACCAGGTCATCGGGCGACGCGTCCCTGGGGAACCGGCCGTACGCGTCGCGCTTGGCATCGGTCAGCGTCACCACCAGACCGGGACCGGTCACCGGTTGCACGCCGGCGGCGTCGGCCACCGCACCGGTCTCGGCCAGTGCCGCCGCGACCTGACTGTCTCCGCCGGCCGACTGATCGCGCGCGGCGGCCACCTCGTTGGCCAGGCCGTCGCGGGTGGCACTGAGCTTGTCGACCGACTTTTGGGTCTCGCGCACCAAATCCACCAGTCGAGGCGACGGGGAGTCACCCCGGCGGATCTCATTGCCGCCCGAGACCGTATGTGTCGCGGCCAGTAGAAAGCCGGCAAGGGCACACACCAAGGGCACGCCGACTCGCCAGAAGAGGCCGCCGCGAGCACCTGAACCTCGCGGCGCAAACTGCTCATCGGAGGTCACCGGAGCATTCTCGCAGCACTGCGCTGTAGCCTGCGTAAGAACCCATTACTACTCGGCCGCGACGATGACTCGCCGTGCCGCCATATCCGAGATGCTTCCGAGGTAGTCGATGCCCAAGTCCAAGGTCCGTAAGAAGTCAGCGTTCACCACCACCACGGTTAGCCGTACCCCGGTCAAGGTGAAGGCCGGCCCGTCGAGCGTCTGGTTCGTCGCGTTCTTCCTCACCCTCATGCTCATCGGCCTGGCCTGGTTGATGGTGTTCCAGCTCGCCGCGCAGCACATCACGTGGATGCTCGATCTAGGGCCGTGGAACTACGCCATCGCGTTTGCCTTCATGATCACCGGGCTGCTGCTGACCATGCGGTGGCGGTGACAAAAGACCTGACGGATCCCGTGTTGCCGTTGCCAGTCCGGTTAGCACCCGTTTCCGTCGAGTCCACCCGCGAGACACCCAATCACAACGATGTGATTTATCCCCACTGTGGATAACGTCTGTGGATAACTCGACCGCATCTCCCGTCGAGTGGGGCCCAAAACCCGCCGGGATTCTCGCCGTCGCACTCGTCGGTGTCGCGTTGGGGATCGCCGCCGCGCTATTCGTCACCGATGCCCCGGGCCGACTACTGGCCTCGGTGGCCGCGCTCGGCCTGCTGATATTCGCCGCGGTGTCCTGGCGCTGCCGACCCACATTGCGCATCGCGGACGAGGGTCTGGAGATGCAGGGCCTATCCCGCAGCACGCTGCTGCCGCGCACCTCGGTGGATTCGGTGAAAGTGACCGAGTTCCGCCGTCTGGGCCGGCGTACCCGGTTGTTGGAGATCGAATCCGGCGATCGTCTGATCGTGCTGAACCGCTGGGATTTGGGCACCGACCCCCGCGACGTGCACGAAGCGCTGCGCGCCGCCCGCTACCCGACATAGTCGCCACAATCCGCGTATCGTTGCCTTAGGTAATTAGTCCTAGGTAAAGAGGCGGGCACATGACACGGACCGACGGCGATCAGTGGGACATTGTCAGCAGCGTGGGTTTCACGGCCTTGATGGTCTCGTCGTTCCGCGCGCTCGAGACCACCCGGTCCGAACCGCTCATCCGTGACGAGTACGCCCGCGCCTTCGTCGAGGCCTCGGGCGAGCCCCATCTCACCGAGGCACTGGCGGCACGTAAACCCGAGTCCGAGTGGGACGCCGCCACCGTCTACCTGGTTAACCACCTCGCCGTTCGTACCAAATACTTCGATGAATTCTTCGCGGCTGCAACAGATTCCGGCATACGCCAGGTCGTAATCCTGGCCGCCGGCCTAGACGCGCGGGTCTACCGGCTGCCCTGGCCGGACGGCACCGTCGTCTACGAGCTGGATCAACCGAAGGTTCTTGAGTTCAAGGACCACGTGCTGCAAGAAGAGAACGCGGCACCGCTTGCCGAGCGGCGCGAGGTCGCCGTCGATCTTCGCGACGATTGGATCGCGGCCCTGCAGACGGCCGGTTTCGATGCGGCCAAGCCCACCGCCTGGCTCGCCGAGGGCCTGCTCGCGTACCTACCCGGAGCGGCCCAGGACGCCCTGTTCGAGACCATCACCGCGCATTCGGCCCCCGGCAGTTACCTGTCCACCGAATGGCGTCCCCGGGTAGCGACCGCCGGCCAGTGGCAAGACGCCGTCAACAAGCTGCGGCCGGACTTCGCCAAGGACATCAGCATCGGTGATCTCATCTACGACGATGAGCGCAAGGACCCCATCGAGTGGCTCGGTGAGCACGGCTGGCGCGTCGACACCGCCAACCGGCTAGAGCAGGCCGCCGCCTATGGGCGACCGGCTCCCAGCGAACACAGCGACGTCACCGCGCTGTGGTCCGACGCGTATTTCATCACCGCGACGCGCTAACCATCGCGCTCAGGGCAGCGTTCACCAGCACGTCCCCGTATCCGCCGGCATGTGAGGTGTGTTCCAGAGCTGGCATCACGCGGTAGCTTTCTGCGTCCTGCCACCCTGTTGCCGTGTCGTGGCTAACCTGGCATTCATCGAGCGCATGCGCGAGCCAGGAAAGCGGGTGATCCATTGGACGGCAAGAAGAAGAGCACGGTGTCCACACCGTCACACAAGCTTCAATTCGACCTCTTCTATGCCGCCCTGCGCGCCCTCGAGAGTAAGCGCGGGCACCCCCTGATAGACGATCCCCTCTCGGCACTACTCGTCGAAGCCGCGCACGAGCCGCTGAGCAGCGCGCTTCTTGCCGCCGGTTTCCCCGATACCGCCACCGACGATGGCGCACGGATCTTCATGCTGCTCAGCGCGGCAGGACTGATGGCTCGATACGGAGATGACTTCCTGCTCAACGAAATTGCGCGAGGCGCCCGACAGGTCGTGCTCTTCGCCACCGGGCTCGATACCCGGGTCTACCGTCTCGATTGGCCGGACGGAACGACCGTCTACGAGGTTGACTATCCCCACACTCTGGAATTCGGCAGCAGCGTTCTCAAGGAGCACGGCGCCTTCCCGCGAGTGACGCGTCGGCAAGTCCCCGCCGCCTCGATGACGCACCCGTGGGGCGAGGACATGTGCTCGGCCGGGTTCGATCCGGATCAGCCCACGGCGTGGCTTATTTCGCCGGCCATCATGGCCGGTCTCGCCGGCTCCGATCAAGATGTGCTCTTCGAGCGGATCATTGAGATGTCGGCCCCCGGCAGTGTCGTCAACTGCGATGCCGACCACTTCGTACCGTCGGTGGACCGATGGGATGCGGCGGTCGAGCCCCTAGCGCCCGATCAGGTGAAGGCGGCCAACATCTGGATGCTGACCTATCCCGACGCGCGGATGCGCCCCGGTGAATGGCTCGCCGGGCACGGCTGGACAACGTCCACAATCACCGTCGCCGAGATCGCCGTCCGCTACGGGCGAACGTTCGACTCAGATCTGCTTGCCCAGCACGCCAATCTGCAGTTCCTAACCGCCAGACTTCCGTGACTTAGCCGGTGTAGGTGACCACCCGCGCCACGATGAGGACGACAGATAGCGCGGTCACCACGGCCGCAAGCACCCAGGGCGTGGACGGCTTCTGAACGAGGTCGGACATTCCGGCCCCACGGCACACCTCGCGGTAGTACAGCAGCGCTCCCGCGCTCAGTACGCCGAACAGCAGCCCACCCATGTGCCCAGCGAGCGAGATACCCGGCAGCGAGATACTCAGCCCGATGTTGAGCACCAACACGATGATGATGGTCTGCGGGTTCAGCCGCTCTCGTAGGTACAGCACCAGGGCCGCACCCAGCAGACCGTAGATAGCACCTGATGCTCCGGCCACCAACGAACCCGGACTGAACCACATCGCAATGGCGCTACTGCCGAGCAATGCGGTGCCGTAGATCGTGGCGTATCGCTGCCGGCCGAAGGCGTGCTCCAGGCCGGGCCCGATCAAGGCCAGCGAAAGCATGTTGACCCCGATATGCATCAGACCGAAATGCAGGAAGCCAGCGGTGACGGTGCGCCACAGCTCGCCCTGTGCCACCCACGGCAGATACAGCACCAGATCCCGGAACAGCGGGCTGCTGGTGGCGCTCATCGTCTCGTCGGTGGTCGAGGTTCCCACGACGGCTGCGTATACGAGCACGTTGACAGCGATCAGCGCCCAGGTAACCCAGGCCCGCGCCTGCCGCAAGGGTTTGACCTGACGCACCGACTTGGCGCCCTGCTGGACGCACTCGACACACTGCTGACCGACCGGCGCCGACCGCATGCACTGCGGGCACACTGGGCGCCCGCACCGCACGCAGCGCACCGCGGTGGCCCGGTCCGGGTGCCACGCGCACCCGTAGACCGGGACCTGTCCGGGATGAGCCATTGAGACCTAGCTGATGGTGATGGAGTTGATCACGACGTCCTCGGTGGGACGGTCGCCGCGATCCACGGCGGTGGAGGCGATGGCGTCGACAACCTTCTGCGAGGCGGGGTCCACAACCTCACCGAAGATGGTGTGGCGACGGTTCAGGTGCGGAGTCTTGCCCACGGTGATGAAGAACTGCGAGCCGTTGGTACCCGGTCCGGCGTTGGCCATGGCCAACAGGTACGGCTTGTCGAACTGCAGCTCGGGGTGGAACTCGTCGGCGAACTGGTACCCGGGGCCACCACGGCCGGTGCCGGTGGGGTCGCCGCCCTGGATCATGAATCCGCTGATCACGCGGTGGAAGACGGCGCCGTCGTAGAACGGACCGGCGGCCTCGCCCTTGGCGTTCTTGGTGGAGTAGTCCTTGCTGCCGTCGGCCAGGCCGACGAAGTTGGCGACAGTCTTCGGGGCATGGTTGCCAAAGAGCGAGATGACGACGTCGCCGTGGTTGGTGTGCAGTGTGGCGGTCTGTGTCTGGATTGGTGAAGTCACGACGACCACCTTATCCGCGCCGAAAAGACATTCATGCGGATGTTTCGCAACAGCCATGCGACGCACAAGTCATTTCCCCGAGGCATGGCTGTCGATGCGCAAAGATGGCACTCTGAAGTACCAGTCTGGAACCACCGCCCAACGAAGGGACCCCCTGACGATGAGCCTGCTGACCAAGTCCGATGAACCTGTCGTCAAGCTGACCTCCGGACAACGTCTCGCCCGGGGACTCAAGGAGGCGGCCCTTGCCCCGATCGACGTGTCACGCGGCACCGCCGGGCTCGGCTTCGGGCTGGCCAAATCGGTGACGAGCACCGCGGGCAAGCTGCTGCGGCGCGGCAAGGTGGTGTCATCGGAGGTACAGGACGCCGTCGCCGACGTGGTGGACACCTTGCCTGAGGTGGTCAGCGGTGCCCGCAAGCGCACGCTGCCGCGCGCACTGACGGGCCTGGCGATCGTGGGTCTGCTGGGTGCGGGTGCTGTCGCGTTCAGTGTGCTGCGCCGCTCGGGCCAGCCCGAGCCGTCACCGCTGGCGCCGAGTGTCGATCGGCAGCCTCAGCCGTAGCGGGGGCTGCCCCAACCAACCCTGGAGTGCGCCCGGCCGAACGGATGGCTTGAGACGAGGAGCCCGAGTCGTGTTAGAGAATCTGCGCCGCCCGCCTCAGCTCACGCACACCGAAACCGCCAGCATGGTTCGCGACGAGTACTCGCTGCTTATGGACGGCACTGTCGATCAGTTATGGGACTTGGTCACCGACGTCACTCGGATGGGCCGGTTCAGCCCCGAGAACCGGAGCGGTCGCTGGCTGGGGAAGTCTGCCGTGGGCGCATTCTTCTTGGGATTCAACCGAATTGGGCCCGTTGTCTGGGCGACCTTGTGCCGAGTGACCGCATTGGACCCGGGCCGCAGCTTTGAGTTCAAGGTCTACCTCGTCGGCACCCGGTGGGGCTACCACCTTGAACCCGCCAGGGACGGTGTTCTGGTCACCGAATATCGCGAGTGGCCCACGAGTGCGTTTCTGTATAAGTTGCGCCGCGTTGTGGGGGGTATCGGTGCATCCCGCGATAACTACGCCCTGAACGGGCGCTACCGCTCGCTAGAGCGAATCCGGGAAATCACTCGCGTGGCGGCCTGACTGCTCGCCGAAAATTGTGGAGCCTAGGAGAATCGAACTCCTGACATCTACCTTGCAAAGGTAGCGCTCTACCAACTGAGCTAAGGCCCCTCACCTGCTGCTGTGTGCCACACCTCCATGTTGTTGCGCGCCACGGTGAGTGCTGCCGCGTAGGCCACGCCCAACAGTGCGAGCACCAGCAGCAGCACTCTCACGTGGTGGACCTCCCAACAAGTGTGGTGGGGCTAGGAGGACTCGAACCTCCGACCTCTTCGTTATCAGCGAAGCGCTCTAACCACCTGAGCTATAGCCCCTGAGCCGAACGCAGAGATTACCGCACGGAGGCGGTGCATCCCAAACCGTTAGTCGCGATCGGCCAGTGTGATCTCGATACCGCCGACAAGATCGGTGGTCAGGTTGTAGATAAACGCGCTGATGGTGGCGGCCGCGGTCATCAGCACAATGTTCACCAAACCGATAAGCAGAGCGGTGCCGAAGATGGTTCCGCTGGACACCAGCTCGCCGCCGCCGCTGTTGGTGATGAGCTCGCCGACGTTCTCGTTGAGCTTCGACCACACGCCCATCGCGCCGAGCACCAGATACAGCATGGCGACGGCGATCATCCAGACGAAGAAGAACACCACCGACAGCACCAGCGACACCTTCAGGGTCGCCCACGGGTCGATGCGCCGGATCTGCATGGCCGCGCGCAGCGGCCCCCGCCGCGACGGGCCTACGGTGATGGCCGAACCGCCTTGTGGCGCATCAGTTCTGCGTGGCGGACGGGGGACCGGCCCGGACAGATCCGGCAGGTCGTTGTTCTTGGGGGCACGCACCGGTTCCTGTGCGCTGGACTCTCCCCACGGGGTGCCCGAGCGCGCCGGCTCGGCTCGCTCGGGTCTTTCGGGGCGCTCCGGCACGTCGTCGTAAGGCTCGGGCTCGGCTTCCGGCTCGGGGTCGGGCCGCGTCGCCGGGGTGTTGAATCCGGCCGGTGCAGCCGTCCCGGAGATGAATCTGCTGAGCCGCGCATCCAGTCCCGCCGACGGGCGGTTAACGGGCCGTGGCGCCGATGTCGGGGCCGTGGGCGGGGCCGAGACATCGTCCACGATCGGGATGATCTCGGTCGGTGCGCCGCCGGGGCGCGGCTCCCGGCTGGGAATCCGCTGCGGGCCAGTGGCGGCGGCGTGTGAGCCACGCCGCCGCTCCGCCCGCTGCCAGGGAGGCAAGTCCGCCTGGTCCACGGGGCGTTCGTTTGAGCCAGACTCCCCCGGATCGTTCGGTGAACTCACCTACAGCTCCTTACTCGCTCGCGCCGACTGTGTCGTCGTCGGGCTCAGCATCACCCTCATCGGCATTATGCGCGATCGCCAACAGAGTGTCGCCTTCGCCGAGGTTCATCAACCGCACGCCCTTGGTCTGGCGGCCGGCCTTACGGACCTGTTTTGCGATGGTGCGGATGACGCCGCCGCCGGACGTGATGGCGTACAGCTCGGACTCCTCGTCCACAACGAGCGCGCCCACCAGAGAGCCGCGGCGCGGGTCGTACTGGACCGTCAGCACACCCTTACCGCCACGTCCCTGCACCGGGTACTCCTCGATCGCGGTGCGCTTGGAGTAGCCGCCCGAGGTAGCCACCAGCAGGTACGTGCCCTCGCTAACGACGTTGAGCGACAGCAAGTCGTCCTCGCCGTTGAAGCGCATGCCCTGCACACCGGAGGTGGCACGGCCCATGGGCCGCAGCGCATCGTCAGTGGCGCTGAACCGGATGGACTGACCATGTGCCGACACCAGCAGCAGATCGTCCTCGGAGGAGCACAGCACCGCGCCGACCAGTTCGTCTCCGTCGCGCAGGTTGACAGCCACCAGGCCACCGCTGCGGTTGGAGTCGAACTCGGTGAGTTTGGACTTCTTGACCAGACCGTTCTTGGTCGCTAGCACGAGATATGGCGCGTCCTCGTAGCTCTTGATCTGGATGACCTGCGCGATGCGTTCCTCCGGCTGGAAGGCCAGCAGGTTGGCGACGTGCTGACCACGCGCGGTGCGGGCCGCCTCGGGCAGGTCGTATGCCTTAGCACGGTAGACACGGCCCTTGGTGGTGAAAAACAGGATCCAGTCATGCGTCGAGCACACGAAGAAGTGCTTGACGATGTCGTCCTGCTTCAGGCCTGCTCCCTGTACGCCCTTACCGCCGCGCTTCTGGCTGCGGTACAGGTCGGTCTTGGTCCGCTTGGCATACCCGGTCTCGGTGATGGTGACGACGACGTCCTCGCGTGCGATGAGGTCCTCGTCGGCGACATCGCCGTCCGCGGCGATGATCCGGGTGCGGCGGTCGTCGCCATAGCGCTCGACGAGTTCGCTCAGTTCGTCGCGAACGATGGCGCGCTGACGTTCCGGCTTGGCCAGGATGTCCTCAAGGTCGGCGATCTCGGCTTCGATCTTGGCGAGGTCCTCGACAATCCGCTGCCGCTCCAGGGCCGCCAGGCGGCGCAGCTGCATATCGAGAATGGCCTGTGCCTGGATCTCGTCGACGTCGAGCAAATCGATAAGGCCCTGGCGGGCAATGTCGACGGTCTGCGACGCGCGAATCAACGCGATCACTTCATCAAGGGCGTCAAGGGCTTTGACCAAACCGCGCAAGATGTGCGCACGCTCGTTCGCCTTGCGCAACCGGTAGCGGGTACGCCGGATGACAACGTCCAACTGATGATTGACATAGTGCCGGATCAGTTGATCCAGACGCAGCGTGCGCGGCACGCCGTCGACGATCGACAGCATGTTGGCGCCGAAGCTGGTCTGCAGCTGGGAGTGCTTGTAGAGGTTGTTCAGCACCACCTTGGCGACGGCATCGCGCTTGAGCACCACCACGATTCGCAGGCCGACACGGTCGGAGCTCTGGTCTTCGATGGCCGAGATACCGGCGATCTTTCCATCGCGCACCTGCTCGGCGATCGAGGTGATGAAGTTGTCGTGGTTGACTTGGTACGGCAGCTCGGTGATCACCAAAGACGTTCTGCCCTTGGAATCTTCCTCGATCTCGGCCACGCCACGCATGCGGATCGAACCACGTCCCGTGGTGTACGCGTCGTGAATCCCTTGTGTGCCAACGATCAATCCGGATGTCGGAAAGTCGGGACCGCTGATCTTTTCGCAAACCGCCTTGAGGGTGGTCTCCTCGTCGGCCTCGTGGTTGTCCAGCGCCCAGTAGACCGCCTCGGCCAACTCACGCAGGTTATGCGGTGGCATGTTCGTGGCCATACCGACGGCGATACCGCCCGAGCCGTTGGCCAGCAGGTTCGGGAACCGGCTGGGCAGCACGGTCGGCTCCATGACACGGCCGTCGTAGTTAGGGCTGAAATCGACTGTTTCCTCGTCGATTTCACGCAGCATCTCCATGGCCAGTGGGGTGAGCCGGGCCTCGGTGTAACGCATGGCGGCCGCGGGGTCGTTACCCGGCGAACCGAAGTTGCCCTGCCCGTCCACCAGCGGATAGCGCAGCGACCAGGGCTGGGCCATGCGGACCAAGGTGTCGTAGATGGAGGAGTCGCCGTGTGGGTGATAGTTACCCATCGTCTCGGCGACCGAACGCGCCGACTTGGCGTGGCTGCGATCGGGACGGAAGCCGGAGTCGTACATGGCGTATAGGACGCGGCGGTGCACCGGCTTGAGGCCGTCGCGAACTTCGGGGAGGGCGCGGCCCACGATCACGCTCATGGCGTAATCGATGTAGCTGCGCTGCATCTCCTGCTGGATGTCTACCGGTTCGATTCGGTCGACGGCGTCATCACCGCCGGGGGGCAGCGTTGTGTCGGTCATGTGCTCCTCGTTCATGCTCCGCCCGACGAAAGCCGGGCAACCCCACCAGCCTAGTCACTTCGTCTGCGGGTTTCCCGGATGCAGCCCCGTGCGTCGTTCTGAGCGGCTTTAGATGCCGATATCCCAAGTATCCGGTACTGTTTGTTACGCATGCGCGAGCCGCAACGGGGCGGCCAAAACCGAAACGGAGCTGCCGACCATGACCACTTTGACTTCCGATTTCACCGATGAATCAACCGGCGCGCGCCTGCGGCGCTGGGCCGACGAATGGCGGCGCATGGCGGCCGTCGCGGTATCCAACGCCGACGGCCCCAAGACCGGAATGGTGTACGACATCGTCGGGCCACAGAACCTGTTCGGCGAGGAATCGCTTTTCATCAACTTCGGGTACTGGCGCGATCACCCGGCGACCCTGGACGAGGCCAGTCGCGATCTGGCGCGTCTGGTGGCCTCGAGTGCCGGATTCACCGCCTCGGATGTGGTGGTGGATTGCGGTTGTGGGTACGGCGATCAGGACATTCTGTGGGCCAACGAGTTCACGATAAAGAAAATCACCGGAGTGAACATCGCCGAAGAGCAGATCGCGATATCGACCGAACGCGTCGCCGCGGCGGGCCTGTCCGACATCATCTCCTACGTCAAGGCTTCCGCGACCGATCTGCCGTTTGAGAACGAGTCGTGCACCAAGGTGGTGGCGCTGGAATCGGCGTTCCACTTCCCGTCACGCATCGACTTCTTCCGTGAGGCGCTGCGGGTGCTCAAACCCGGCGGCCGCCTGGTGACGGCCGACATTGTTCCGCGCCGCACCGCACTCACCGCACTGGCCCGCAATCAGGTGGCGCGGCGCGGTTGGCAGGGTGCACCGGCCAATGCGGTGCCGTGGGCCGTCGACGTGCAGGGCTACCGCGATCTGCTGCTGGACATGGGGTTTGCGCGTTCCGAGACATGGTCGATTGCTAATGATGTCTATCCGCCGCTGTCCAAGTTCCTTGCCAAACGCCTGCGTCAGCCGGATATGAAGCACGTCAATCCGTTGTTGCGAGCCCAGTTCAATTCGGTCGGTATGCGGCTGTTCTCACTACATTCGGACTACATCGTGGCGGTGGCACACAAGGCGTAAAGCTCTTTATTGCAACGTTTTTTCCTCGGCGAGTAACTCGACATACTGAACGATGCGCCGGGCCCGGGTGTCTGGCTTCTTGATGGTGGCGAGCCGAAACAAGAACGGCCAGCGCGCTGTCTTGGTGAGGGAGTCGAAGAACTGCTGGGCTTCTGGCGTGGCTTTGAGTGCCTGCGCGAAATCGTCGGGCACCTCGATGGTGGCCTGGGAACTGTAGGCGGCATTCCAACGACCATCGGCCTTGGCGGCGTCCACCTCTCGTTGGCCGGCGGGTCTGAGACGGCCTTCACCGGTGAGTCGCTCGATGTGGCCGACATTGATCTTCGACCAAGTGCTGCGGGCGCGCCGCGGGGTGAACATGCGCAGGGTGTACTGCTCGTCGAGTGATTTGGCTTGTCCGTCGATCCACCCGAAGCACAGGGCTTCCTCCAGGGCCTCCTTGTGATTGACGCTGGCAATCCCACTGGCCTTCTTGGCCATCTTGATCCAGACACCGGGGGAGTCCTCGTGGTTGTCCTCCAGCCACGCTTCCCAGTCCTGTTGGGAGGCAAAGTAGATGGTGGGACGGTCGACGGCCATGTGGTCACTCTAGGGGTGGGTGGTGACAGCGGTTAGGCCGTCTGCAGCCAGACCGAACCGCAGCGTGGAAGTACTACACCTTGGGGAACCATGTCGATCCAAACTTGGACACCACAAACCCCGCCCATCGGCCTCCCTGCATGCAGTTGTACCTGCGCTATCAACTCCACAAATCGCCCCTTCCACCGTAATGGAATGCAATGGCGGCAGAGTCTTCAGATCGTGTCCCTGGACCTTGCCGTTCTTGTATGGCGTTGAAGCAGTTGATTCGATACCGGAACCGGTGCTTACATAGGTGTACGGGTTCTTGTCTTTTTCAGCCACTCCGGAAATGTTATCGCCCGTACACCCCGCAGATCCCGACAGAAACCCGCAATGTAGACCATCTGGGGTAACAAAAAATACCGCCCGAATTGGTTTTCGTCCCACATTTGGGAGCCGATCATCGTCCGTATCGCTGGAACTGGTAGTGGTCGTCCTCGTCGAAGTCGGACGGTGGCGGTGGTGCGGTCGGCTTCGCTTGCTGCTGTGGCTCTACGGCCCGCGCAGAGTTCAGCTGTCTTTTGATCTCAGCCGTGGCCTCACGGCCCGCAGCCTCAATGTTCATCACGCTGCGGTCGGCCACACCTCGAATGAGGTCGAGATCACGCTGAAGCTCGTCGCTCATGGCCCTCACCTCCCGGTCGCAAACAGAACTCGCCTTCTATTCTGCTCTGACGTGGCGAACTGCCTTTTGGTTCGACCTTTCTGCCAGATTTGGTTCACTGCGCTACAGGCATTCCACAGGTAGCAAGTACGTTGTCCACACCATGTGGAACGGTGATGACCTCGAGCTCGAGGAATACCTGGCCTTCATCGGCCTCGACGGCGATCGGTCGCCGTCCCTGGACACCCTGCGTCACTTACAACGCGGGCACGTCCTGAACATCAAGTGGGAGAACCTCGATGCGGTGCTGCACAAGCACGTCGCATTGGACATCCCCAGCATCCAAGCCAAACTGTTGCGAAGCCCCCGCGGCGGCTACTGCTACGAACACGTCGCCCTCTTCGGTGCTGTACTGGAGCGCCTCGGCTTCGACTTCTTTGGTATCCAAGGCCGGGTGCAGATGGGCGCCACAACAATTCGACCGGCGACACACGGAATGCTTGTCGTTAGACTTGACGCAGAACGGTGGCTTTGCGACGTCGGATTCGGTACCAGCCCTCTTGCCCCAATACGCCTCGTCGACGAGGCGGTCATCACCGACGGGTCCTGGACCTACCAGTTGTTGCGCGGCGAGGTAACGCCCGGCTCCGACGGCTGGACCCTGTCGGAAGCCGCTGGTGATGGCGCCCAACCCGGCTGGATGAGTCGACACACCTTCGTCCTCGAACCGCAGTACCCCATCGACTACCGCGCTGCCAGCTACTTTGTCGCGTCGAGCCCTCATTCACCCTTCAGCACACGAGTTTTCGTGCAGAAGATGGGGCCGGAACGCGCGTACATCTTGGATCACCGGGAACTGCACGCCATCCAGCCCGGTGTTGGACGAGATACTCGACAACTGGCGCCGGACCACGTGCTGATCGCCCTCCGAGACATCTTCGGTATCGAACTTGGCGTTGATGATTCCGCATTGCTATTGCAGAGGCTGGCCGAGCAGTAGCGTCGACACATGGCTGAGTCTGTGTCTTCCAAATCACGGCTGCTGGTCAAGCTGCTCGTCACCAACATCGTGGCGACGGCCGCCTTGGGTGGATTGTTAGTACTCGCCGCCGGCACCTGGCACTGGCCCCAATTGTGGATCCTGGGCATCGAGGTCACCATGATGAATCTCGGGGTGCACCTGTGGTTGTTGAACGAGAACCAGGCCCTGCTCGCCGAGCGCCTCGGATCTCCGCGCCAACCGAACCAAACGGCCTGGGACAAGGTCTTCATGGTCTTCGCGATTATTGGAATGCCACTTTGGTTCACACTGCCGGGATTCGACCGCCGTTGGGGCTGGTCCACCGTTCCCATCTGGGTTCAGGCACTTGGTGCGGTACTGATCGCCGTGTCGTTGTTGTCGATGATCTCTGTGTTCCGCGCCAATAGCTTCGCCGCACCCGTCGTGAAAGTTCAAGCCGAGCGCGGACATTCGATTGCCGACACCGGACCGTACGCGTACGTGCGACATCCGATGTACGCGGGGGCGATCCCGTTCTTGATCGGCATGCCGCTGCTGCTTGACTCGTGGTACGGACTGATCGGATCGGCGGTAACCGTTGTGGCGCTTGGATTTCGAGCGGTGGGGGAGGAGCAGCTGCTCACCCGGGAACTTGACGGTTACCCCGAGTACGCGGCGCGCGTGCGGTATCGGTTAGTGCCTGGCGTGTGGTGATTTTTCGTCTAGTTCAATTGAGCACGAACGACTTTGGGTGACTCGGCTAGTCACCCAAAGTCGTCAGTACTACTTGGTCCAGCCCAGTTTTTTGCTGGCCTCCGCGATGACCGGCGCCGAGAAGTCGCACCACGTTTGTGCGGTCTGCAGCCGCGCCGCAGACACCGCCGCTGCACCGGGCTCGAAATCGAATTGCACTATATTGTCTTCCGGCCCCAAAAGCACCGCGCCGCATTCGTTCTGCTCATCCTTCATGACATAGATCTCTGCGCCATCGGCCTGCAGGATTCGGACATGAATGTCGCGGAAATTGGTCGCACCATCGGCGTTCTTGAACAACTTCAGGTTCAGCACCTTGTTGTGATCGGCGTCCTGATAGGTGCACTGCTGTATCCCGTTTGTCTCCCTGGCCCGGGAATTGATCGGCGCCGCGCCATGAGCACCCAACTGCTCTGGCGTGATAAGACTGCAGGGGTCTGTGGCGGGGGTAAACGGTTGGTAGCCAGAGGTTTTCGTCTCTGATGCTTGCGTGGTTGATGTCGCCACCGAACTGGACGTGGCCGGAGAAGACACACCCGTGGTCTCGGTTGTGAGCGATCCGCATCCAACTCCGAGAAGTCCCACCGCAGCCACGGCCGCTGCCCATGCTCGTTTACTCATATTCACTTCCACTTTTTTGTGCCGAATGGATCTTTGAACGCATAGAAGTCGTCTTCCTCCAACTCCGTTGGTGTAGGAAGAGTCTGGAGTACCGGCGGGGTCTGCATGCGCTCAGTGAAAACCGGTTCGATCGGGGTATCGATGTACCGTTCACCCTGCAACCGAACGGCCTCCATCTCCGCGACACCGTCGATGACCTTACGCACCAGCGCCTGCAGAGCCGGATCGAGTGGAACCTCCATCACTTGCCATCCTCCCACGGCGCACCACCCGCGCCGCCGGAATAGCCGCCACCCGGAGCAGCCTGGTAATCCGGGGCAGCCAACACCGCCGCGGGCAGATCCTTCACCAGCTGTTTCCCAGCGTCACTGTCCACGCCAGCCTTGCCGAGTGCGTTATCCACAGACTTGTTGAGCGCGTCCTTGCCCTTCTTCTCCAGGAACGCCGCCGGGTCCTCGAAGAACTCGATGACAGATTTCACCAGGTCCACCGCCTTCTGAACCTCGTCAACCAGCTTTTGTGCCTCCTGAAAGACTTCCTTGAGAATCATCGCCAGGCGCTCCACCTGCCAGGCGGTTCCCGCAATGGGAATCTTCTTCGCCAGAACCTTGAGGGCGTCCTTCCAACTGTCGATCTGAACTTCCTGCTTTAGCTTCTCGACGACCATGTCGACGATGGTCTTGATCAATTTCTTGATCTGCTCCACCAGCACGTCCAGGCAATCCTTGATGACCTTGGCCAATGGCGCCTCGGCTTCAAGACCCTTACTCAGATCCTCGGAATAGCCCTCAAAAGCCTGGGCCGACTTGCCATCCCAATGCGACCGCGACTGCTCCGTCATACTGGCAAGCGACTTGCCGGCCCCCTCCATGCCCTTGCCGGCCTTCTCGTACACGTTGCCGATACGCGTCAGTTCGGCCCAGTTGCCGACCAGCTTGTCGAACGTGTCGTTGATCGGGCTCCAACCGGATACCTTCTGGATCGCCTCATCGGCATCGGCCACCCATGCGGCCTTGTCTCGCACGATCGAGACCACATCGGCTTCTTCATGCTTGGGAGCCGTCAGGTCGGGGGTGTCCCCAGTCGAGTAGTGCTTGGCCGCTGTGGTGGCGTCACCGTCGCGCCGTGAGTCGTGTCCGGGCAGTGGCGATGCGGCCGCCCTGATTCTCGCGCCCGTCTTGTTTTCTTGTTCCTTGTAGGTATTGGCGAGAGATATCAGCTCATTGCCGGTCATATACGTCGCGGTCTGGCGCTTGTCATATCGCTCAGACGTCTTGGTCTTGGCGGCCTCAAAGGGGCCCTTCAACTGGGACATGAGGCCGTCCCAGCCGTCCTTTGGGCCACCCTCGGAATCCACCAGAGCGCGGACCTTGCCCAGATACGCGGCTAGATTCTCGACACCCGCGCCGAAACCCGCGAGCTCTTCGACGTTGACGCTGAACTTCTCACCCATCTAGACAATCCTCCCGGCCGCTGTCGTACTTCTCCGTACGACGTCAGGATCTCCGGATTCGGTTCCATAGGAGCGAAAAGATTCAAGATCAAATTGAATCTTCAACTACTGGGGCGGCCTGGCCGGCCGCCGCTACACGTCGAGGAAGCGCACGTCTCTGGCGTTTCGGGTGATGAAGCTGCGGCGTGCCTCCACGTCCTCGCCCATCAGAATCGAGAAGAGCTCGTCCGCCGCGGCGGCATCGTCGAGCGTCACCTGGCGCAGCACGCGTACGGACGGATCCATGGTGGTCTCCCACAGTTCCTTCGCGTCCATCTCGCCCAGACCCTTGTAGCGCTGGATGCCGTCGTCCTTGTTGATCTTCTTACCGGCCTTGAGCCCGGCTTCCATCAACCCGTCGCGCTCGCGGTCCGAATACGCGAACTCCGGCAGGCTGCGCTGCCACTTGAGCTTGTACAGCGGCGGCTGCGCCAAGAAGATGTGGCCGTGCTCAACGAGCGGGCGCATAAACCGGAACAGCAGCGTCAGCAGCAGCGTCGAAATGTGTTGGCCGTCAACATCGGCATCGGCCATCAGCACGATCTTGTGGTAGCGCAGCTTGGCTAGGTCGAACTCGTCGTGAATGCCGGTGCCCAGCGCCGTGATGATGGCCTGGACTTCCGTGTTCTTCAAAACCCGGTCGATACGCGCCTTTTCGACGTTGATGATCTTGCCACGCAGCGGCAGGATCGCCTGGAACATCGAGTCGCGACCACTCTTGGCCGAACCACCGGCCGAGTCACCCTCCACCACATACAGTTCGGACTTCGACGGATCGGTAGAGCGGCAGTCGGCCAGCTTGCCGGGCAGCCCGCCGATGTCGGTAGCGCTCTTACGCCGCACCAGCTCGCGCGCCTTGCGCGCTGCGATCCGTGCCTGTGCCGACGAAACCGCCTTGTTGACAACAGTTTTCGCATCTGCGGGGTTGGAGTCGAACCAGTGCTGCAGCTGCTCGTTGCACACCTTCTGCACAAACGACTTGACCTCGGTGTTGCCCAGTTTGGTCTTCGTCTGGCCCTCGAACTGCGGCTCGCCGACCTTCACCGAGATCACCGCGGCCAAGCCCTCACGAATGTCGTCACCCGTGAGGTTGGTGTCCTTCTCCTTGAGAAGCTTCTTCTCCTTGGCGTACTTGTTGACCACCGTCGTGAGCGCGGCACGGAATCCTTCTTCGTGCGTACCGCCCTCGTGGGTGTTGATGGTGTTGGCGAAGGTGTGCACCGACTCCGAGTAGCCCGCGTTCCACTGCATCGCGATCTCCACCTCGTGGCCTTCTCCCTTGCCGGAGAAGTCGACGATGGTGGAGTGGATGGCTGACTTGGTGCGGTTGATGTGCTTGACGAAATCGACCAGGCCATCGGGGTAGTGGAAGACGCGGTTTTTAACCTTGTGCGGCGCAGCCGATTCGGCGGCCTGCTCCTCGGCGGTCTTGGGAGCCTCTGCCGTATCGCTGACCACCTCGTCAGTCACGTCGGCGTTGCTCACCCGCTCATCGGTGAGCTTGATGGTCAGGCCCTTGTTCAGGAAGGCCTGCTCTTGCAGGCGCCGGGCGACCGTCTCAAAGTCGTAGGTGGTGGTCTCGAAGATCGTCGGATCGGCCCAGAATCGGACCGTGGTGCCCGTCTTCTTGGTAGCCGCACCCTGCTGCAGTGTTCCCGGCTCGGACGCCGTGTAGACCTGCCGCCACTCGTGGCCATCCCGCAGGATCTCCAACTCGACCTTTGTGGAGAGCGCGTTGACCACCGAGATACCCACGCCGTGCAGACCACCCGAGACCGCGTAGGAATCGGAGTCGAACTTACCGCCGGCGTGCAGCTGGGTCATGACGACATCAACGGTGGGTATTCCGGAGGCATGCATGGCGACCGGAATACCGCGGCCGTCGTCCCTGACCTGGATGCCGCCGTCTTCCAGCATGGTCACCTCGACGGTGGTGGCATACCCGGCCATCGCCTCATCGACGGAGTTGTCGACAACTTCCCAGATCAGATGGTGCAGACCGCGCTCGCCGGTGGAACCGATGTACATACCGGGGCGCTTCCGGACAGCTTCAAGCCCCTCTAGGATGGTGATCGAGTCGGCACTGTATTCGCTCTTGGCACTCTTCTTCGGGGCAGCCACGATCGACTTTGTCTCCTGTCTGGAAGTAACGACTCTGGCGGGCCCGCGCAACAACAGGGACCCAGCGATCCGTCTTACGACCATCCTACTGGTCTGTACCGACGGCACCTAGTTTCAGGGCATGTTTCGTCCCCTCTATTTACGCCGTCCGTCGCATATCTCGGATCGGCCCGTGTCAGGACACTCTGGACGTCGGTTCCGCCGCGCGAAGCCGCGATAAGCCCTCAGCCGTAGGTATCGCGTGGACCACGTCCGGCGATATGTCGGGGACCCTTACGCCACGACGGCGCAGTCGGTCCGGAGATCTTCAAACTGGTCACCACACCATCTCCGACGGCTGCGGCGATCTTCGCCAGCAGCTGTGCCTGCACCAGCCGAAGCTGTGTGGCCCACGCCGTGGACTCCGCCGCCACCGTCAATACACCTTCGTTGAGCGCGGTCGGAGCCGCATGTGCGGCGATCTGCTCGCCAACGACCGCCTCCCATCTTCCGAAAACCGCACCTTCAGAAACTCGGGACGACCAACCGCGGCGTCTCGCCAAATCGCCTGCGGCCCCGCCCAACAACTGCGGGTCACGCGCATCCGGACCCGGGCCCGACCAGGTCCGGCGTCCGCCGGCAACCCGGCGACGCTGCTCCGGAGATCTGCCCCCTCGACCGATGTCCTTACCCTGCTGTTTGGCCGCGCCGCGCGCCTCCTCCAGCACCCGCCGCACCAGATCCATGCCCTTCACCCCAGCCAAGTGCTCGGGCGGCCAGGCCTCTTCCTCACTCATGCGCCACCGACTTTCGTCCCGCAGGGTCTTCCTGCACATCGACGGTAACCGTCCGCGCCGACAATTCCTCGGGAACATCCTCGGGGACGGCCGCCGTCACCAGGACCTGCTCCACATCAGCGGCAACCGTGGCCAAACAGCGTCGCCGGGCGCCGTCCAGCTCGGCGAACACATCGTCGAGCATCAGCACCGGGTCGGTACCGTCGGTACGCAGCAGGTCAAACGCCGCCAACCGCAGCGCCAACGCGAACGACCAGGACTCTCCGTGGCTTGCGAACCCCTTGGCAGGTCCGTCCCCGAGCCTCAGTTCCAGGTCATCGCGGTGTGGTCCGACCAAACAGACGCCCCGCTCGATCTCCGCTGACCGTTTGGCCACCAATCCCAGCTGCAAGGCATCCGCGAGGTGCTCCACCGACAGATCGGCATCCACCCCGTCAACGCTACTGCGGTAGGCGATGTCCGCGGAGCGCGATGCGGGGGCCAGCAGTTGATACGAATTTTCCACCAACGGCCGCAACTCCCTCACCAATTCTAAACGCGCGGAAAGCAATTCGGATCCATGGACCACCAGATGGCCATCCCACACCTCCAAGGTGTCCAGCACACTCTGGTCGTTGCGTTGCCGTAGCGCCGCCCCCGCCGTCTTAAGCAATGCGGTCCGTTGGCGCAACACCTTGTCGTAGTCCGCGCGCACCCCAGCCATCCGGGGCCGGCGCTGAATCAACAGGTCATCCAGGAAGCGTCGTCGGTCCGACGGATCACCGCGCACCAAGGACAGATCTTCGGGAGCGAAGAGCACCGCATGCAGAATCCCGACAATCTCGCGTGGGCTGCGCACCGGTGACCGGTTGATCCTGGCCTTATTGGCGCGCCCGGCAGCGATTTCCAGGTCTATGGCCAACTCGCGGCCATCGTTGACCACGATGGTCGACACGACCGCCCGCTCGGCTCCAGTACGGATCAGGGGTGCATCCGTGGAAACACGGTGTGACCCTAATGTCGATGAATACCACAGCGCCTCAACAAGATTCGTCTTGCCGTGCCCGTTTGGCCCGACAAATACGGTGCGACCTGGCTCGAGCTCCAGGTCGACACGCTCCCATGACCGGAAGTCCCGTAATCCCAGTTGTCGTACGTACACCTCAGTCCGCGGGCCTCCCTCAGCCGGAAAGACCGACGCGTTTGACCGCGTGGCCACCGAACTGATTGCGCAGTGCCGAGACGGCCTTCATTGCAGGCGAATCCTCCTGGCGTGAAGCGAATCTGGCGAACAACGACGCGGCGATCACCGGTGCCGGAACCCGATGATTGATGGCCTCTTCGACGGTCCATCGACCCTCACCGGAGTCCTCGGTGTATCCGGAGATCGCATCGAAGCCGGGATCTTCCTTCAACGCCTTGGCCAACAGATCCAGCAGCCAGGACCGCACCACCGTGCCCTTGGTCCACGCTTGCAGCACGGCCTGCACATCGGTGATCAGCGGTTCAGCGGCCAGCAATTCGTAGCCCTCGGCATAGGCATGCATGAGCCCGTATTCGATGCCGTTGTGAATCATTTTGGCGTAGTGACCAGCACCGACGGGACCCGCGTGAACAAATCCGTCGGCGCGATCACCCTCGGGACGCAGCGTGTCGAAGATCGGCATCGCGCGCGCCACATCCTCATCACTGCCGCCGACCATGAGCCCGTAACCGTTGTCCTTGCCCCACACGCCACCGGAAACTCCGGCATCAATGTAGCCAATTCCCTTGGCAGCCAGAAGATCTGCGTTCGGTCGATCCTCGGTGAAACGCGAATTACCGCCATCGATGACGAGGTCGCCCTCGGACAATTCCTCGGAAAGCTCGGCGATCGTCTGCTGTGTGATCGGGCCCGACGGCACCATCACCCACACGACGCAGGGCGCCTCGAGCGCATCCGCCAATCCCTTCAACGATGGCACGTCGGTGACCTCGGGACGCGGGTCATATCCGATGACCTCGTGCCCGCCGGCGCGCAGCCGGTCGCGCATGTTGAAACCCATCTTGCCCAGTCCAACCAAACCCAGCTGCATGACCCATAACCTCCGATGAACAGTCCGTTGCCGTTAGGAACGCGAGTCCTAGCCGGGCAGACGCACCGGCATCAATAGATAGACATACTCAGTTTGCGCTGCCGTGAACGGCCCGGAGCCGTCCGGGGAGCTTTGATCGTCATCCGCAGGACGCAGAACGGCCGGACGACTCGGTGTGGTGAATCCGAAGGTGACCCGGCTCGAATGCAGCGACCCCAGCCCGTCCGTCAGGTAGGTCGGGTTGAAGGCGATGGTGAGCGGCTCGCCGACGAACTCCACCTCCAGCTCTTCCTCGGCACGACCCACATCGTCGGCACCGGCCGACAACCGCAGCAGTCCCGGCTCAAACTCCAGGCGTATCTGGGCACCGCGATCTGCAACCAGCGCAACACGTTTGATGGCTTCCACCAATTCTGAAATAGCCACAGTCGCCAACGCGGTGTGCTCGGTCGGCAACAGCTGGCGGAACTTGGGGAACTCCGCGTCCAGTAGCCGGGTGGTGCTGCGCTTACCGTCACTGACGATGCCGAGTAGTCCCTCAGATCCGATCGCCGAACCGGCGCCCAGCGCGAGTTGCACATCAGACCCGCTCGACGCCGACTTCGCGGCTTCCGACAGCGTCTTGGCCGGGACCAGCACCGCGGCGTTGATGTCGCCAGATCCCGAGGTCCACTTCAGCTCACGCACCGCCAGACGGAACCTGTCCGTTGCCGCCAAAACCACTGTGTCGCCGTTGATTTCGACACGAACACCGGTCAGCATCGGCAGCGTGTCGTCCTTACCGGCAGCGACCGCGACCTGGCCGATGGCCTCAGAGAACACATCAGCGCTGAGCGCACCCGTTTCTTCCGGCAACGACGGCAGGGCCGGGTAGTCCTCCACCGGCATGCTCGGTAGTGAGAACTTTGCACTTCCGCAACTGATCAATAGCCGGGTGCCCTCCAAGGCGACATCGACCGGCTTGTTGGGCAGCGACCGGGTGATATCCGAAAGCAGCCGGCCCGACACCAGCGCACTACCGGAAGCTGCAACCTCAGCCGGAACCTTCACCTGCGCGGAAACCTCGTAGTCGAAGCCCGACAGCGTCAAACCCGTGTCATTCGCGGTCAGCAGCACACCAGCCAGCACCGGAACCGTCGGCCGGGAGGGCAGACTGCGCGCAACCCACGCCACCGAATCGGCGAAATCATCCCGCGCGACCCTGAACTTCAGGCTGGTGTCTGCGGCAGTGGGGCTCGCGAGATCCATGAATACCCTTCGCTTCCTCGTTGTCCAGGTCGGACTGTCTCCACACAAAAACACAAAAATCAGTGATGGCCATCGTGGCACGTCCGAGTGACAAGACTGACAGCGCCTCGAGCAGCCATCCGGTATTTACCGGAGCACCGTGCACAAGTCTCGTCACTCCGGTTGGAAGCCATCAGGCCACGCGACTTCCGAAGCACAACCGTAGATGCTTTCGGCGCATCGGGAAAGCGGATCGGTTTCTCGTAAGACCCCTCGCGTCCATCGCCGGGTTACCGGCTGGACGGGCCATGTTGACGCATCCATCCACACAGCTGCTTTTAAAGAGAGAGATTAGATAGAGATTTAAGCAGTAGTAGTAGGTGCTGTGGAAGCTGTGGACAGACAAGTGTTATCGCACCACAGAGCCTCAGCGGGGCTGTCAGGAATTTGTGGATTCTGATGTGATTGACGGCCCGTCGATGTGGACGACGTGTCATTCGTTCAGCAACCCCCCAGCGATGGCAGGTTTGACCAACAGCTGTCCACATCCCTGTGCACAACGTTCGATGTTGTGGATGTGGCGTGTGAGTCACACGAGGTGAGTAATAAATCGTCGAAAAATCTCGAAAAGTCTTGAAATAGGCGTGTGTTGAGACGGCGTGGCGGCGCGGCGACACAAAAAAACCCGGCCGCGGGTGGGCCGGGTGGGGGGCGATGAGGTCAATGGCGAGAGCGCTGGCGGATCCGTGCGGTGAGCTCCTTTACGTGATCGAAAACCTCACGCCGCTGCGCCATTTCGCCACGGACCTTCTTGTCCGCGTACATAACAGTGGTGTGGTCGCGGCCGAACGTCTGCCCAATCTTGGGCAGGGAGAGGTCGGTGAGCTCACGACACAGGTACATGGCGATCTGACGTGCCTGGGCTAGCGCACGGGTCTTACCGGGCCCACGGAGCTCCTCGAGGGTGGTGTCGAAGTACTCCGCAGTGACAGCCATGATCGTGGCGGCACTGATCTGGATGGCATTGGAGTCCGGGATGAGGTCGCGCAGCACGATTTCGGCCAGCGGCAGCTCGATGGGGGACTTATTCAGTGAGGCAAATGCCGTGACCCGGATGAGGGCACCCTCGAGCTCGCGGATATTGCGCTCGATGCGGCTGGCGATGAGTTCCAGCACGTCATCTGGAACATCGAGCCGATCCATCTGGGCCTTCTTACGAAGGATCGCGATGCGGGTTTCCAGTTCGGGAGGCTGAACATCGGTGATCAGACCCCATTCGAAGCGGGTGCGCAGCCGGTCTTCGAGGGTGGCCAGGCCCTTCGGCGGCCGGTCGGAGGAGATCACGATCTGCTTGTTGGCATTGTGCAAGGTGTTGAAGGTGTGGAAGAACTCCTCCTGGATACCTTCCTTGCCCTCAATGAACTGGATGTCGTCGACCAGGAGAACGTCGATGTCGCGGTAGCTGCGCTTGAACGCGACCCGACGGTCGTCGCGCAAAGAGTTGATGAAGTCGTTGGTGAACTCTTCGGTGGAGACGTATTTGACGCGCATACCGGGAAAGAGACGCTGCGCATAGTTCCCCGCGGCGTGCAGGAGATGAGTCTTGCCCAGCCCCGATTCACCCCAGATGAACAACGGGTTGTAGGCCCGCGCGGGGGCTTCAGAGACCGCCACGGCCGCCGCATGGGAGAACCTATTGGATGCGCCGATGACGAATGACTCGAAGGTGTAGCGCGCGTTGAGGCTCGTATCGGGGGTCTCGGCCTTATCGGCGCCGCCCGGACGATTAATGAAGTACGAGGGCCACGATTCGTGTGCGCTAGCAAGCGCCTCGGTGGTCTCATCGACCTCGTCGAGCTCGAGTTCCGCGGTGGCGCCGGCGACGTCCGGATCTTCGCCAGGAGTCGGCGCGGCGATGCGCACACCCAACTCGACGTTCTCGCCCAGCCTTCGGGAAAGTGCCTCGACAATCGGCCCGCGCAGATGCCGTTCGATCTCGTTTTGGACGAAGCTCGAGGGCACGGAAAGCAGCGCGAAACCCTCGGCCATCGTGAGTGGTTTGACCAAGGTCAGCCAGGCACGCTGCTGCGGCGTCAACGGCGGGAAACTCGAGAGATATTGGTTGTCGTCACCGTTGAGTTCCGCGACGACAGTATTCCATACCGCCGTGAACTGGGAATTCAGTTCATCAGTCAACGGCGAGTATCTCTCTGGCTGGTGGGGTCACGTCGACACTAGCCCCTTTTCAACGATCGGTCGCGGGTTTCCACACGGTTATCCACAGCTGTGGACAACAAAGCCGACCACCCCCATGGTGGTCAGTGTGCGCATACCAGGTGATCGAGTGGGATCACCTGGTCCGGGGGACCGGCTAGTCGGTGTCCGACCGCGATCGGCATCGGCCAGTGTGGATGGTTCCGATGCATGCGCCCGGTGGAAACGGCATTCGCAGAAGCTAACAGTTTTTGTATCCGCCCGCCAACCGATCAGGAGACATGGATGACAACTTTCGTGAAGGTGACAGACTCCTGTGGAGAGGGGATACGCGTGTGACGATTGGGATCAGTTTGACCGGCGCCGAGCAGGTCAGTACCCTCAAACAGTCGCCCGAACGTTGGCGGCACGGCCGCGACCCGCACGTCATCAGGGATGAAACCCAGGATTCCGTAGGTACCGCGCCGGTGGCGAGTGAGAAGTACCAACGGACTGATACGTCTCAGCACATCGCATGCGTCGTGAACTGACGGCGTGCGTGATGTCTGTTGAGAACGTGACGGACATGAAGGAGTAGTAGCGGTGGCAAAGGGCAAGCGGACCTTCCAGCCAAACAATCGGCGTCGCGCGCGTACCCACGGTTTCCGGTTGCGCATGCGCACCCGCGCCGGGCGCGCAATCATTGCGGTTCGGCGTCGTAAGGGCCGCAAGGAACTGACCGCCTAAGTTTCGGGCGCTGGTAGTAGTCGGTGTTGCCGACTCGACACCGGATGACCAAATCATCCGAATTCCGACAGACCGTCAAGCGTGGCATGCGAACTGCCCACGCGGACTTGGTGATTCACCTCCAGCGGGGCTACGTGGACTCCAGCTCCGGACAGGTGGAGGGTCCCAAGGTCGGTCTGATCGTCGGAAAGTCGGTAGGCGGTGCGGTCGTACGCCACCGGGTATCTCGTCGGCTCAGGCATGTCGCCGCAGAGCTGCTCCCCGAACTTGAGCCGGTAGATCGCATGGTGATCAGGGCCCTCCCCAGCAGTGGTACCGCGCTGTCGGCAAGTCTGCGTCAGCAACTGCGAGATGGAATCGATCGGTCGGCGCGACGGCAGGAACCGGCAGCAGAGCGGCAGCGATGAAAAGCCGCCCGGGGCGAGCCGTAATCTTCCTGATCCGTCTGTACCAGACCTGGATCTCACCAATGCGGCTGCCCAGTTGCCGGTTTATGCCGACGTGTAGCCAGTACGCGGTCGAGGCGTTGAGCGCGCACGGACTGATCCGCGGCGGTTGGCTGGCCACCATTCGGCTACTGAAGTGTGGACCATGGCACCACGGTGGATGGGATCCGATTCCAGAACGCCATACGAACCACGGGGACCGAGATAGTCGGGGCGAAGAGCACGTGAGCGTGCGGAGGAGCACAGCGGATGTTTGATTGGTTCAGCCTCGGGTTCATCTATTACCCGGTCTCGGGGATCATGTGGGTTTGGTACAAGCTGTTCGCGTACCTGTTGGGCCCCAAGAACTTCTTCGCTTGGGCGCTGTCGGTGATGTTCCTCGTGTTCACCCTGCGCGCGATTCTGTACAAGCCTTTCGTCCGGCAGATCCGGACCACTCGGCAGATGCAGGAGCTGCAGCCACAGATCAAGGCGCTGCAGAAGAAGTACAAGAACGACCGCCAGCGCATGGCGTTGGAGATGCAGAAGCTGCAGCGCGAACACGGCTTTAACCCGATCCTCGGCTGTCTGCCGATGCTGGCGCAGATCCCGGTGTTCCTGGGCCTGTTCCATGTGTTGCGGTCCTTCAACCGAACTACCGGTGGCTTCGGTCAGGTGCATATGACGGTGGAGGCGAACCGCGCCACGGGGAACTACTTCTTCAGTGCGAACGACGTCGCCAACTTCCTGGACGCGAACCTGTTCGGCGCGCCGCTGGGTGCGACCATGGTTCAGACCACAGGTCTGGACGCGTTCACCGAATTCAACAGACTGGCCGTCGCCGGTGTGTCCATTCCGCTGATGGTGATCGCGGGTATCGCCACCTACTTCAACAGCCGGGCATCCATCGCGCGCCAGAGCCCGGAGGCTCAGGCCAACCCGCAGACCCAGATCATGAACCGACTGGCGCTGTACGTGTTCCCGCTCGGCGTGGTGGTCGGTGGACCTTTCCTGCCGATCGCGATCATCCTGTACTGGGTGTCCAACAACATCTGGACATTCGGGCAGCAGCACTACGTCTTCAACCGCATCGCTCAAGAAGAAGAAGAGAAGAAGCAGGCGGATCTGGAGCGGCGGGCAGCCAACGCCCCGAAACCGGGCGCCAAGCCGACTCGCGGTGGGAAGAATCAGCCCGCTAGACAGACAGACGACTCGGACAGCACTGAGGTCGTGGAGTCCGATGGCACGGACGAGGACACCGGGCGACAGGCTTCCCCGGACTCAACAAATGGATCAGGCACGACGAGCCGCACCCCGAAGCCGGGTGCGCGGCCCGATCGTCGCCGCAAGCGCTAACCGCCCGCGATTCTGTACGGGCGTGACAGAGGGAGAAGAACGATGACCGATCTGGACACTCAAGCCGAAGAGACCACGGCCGAGGCCGACGTCGCACCCGAGACCGAGCCACGCACGGCCGATCTCGAAGAGCGTCTGGTGGCCGAGGGTGAGATCGCCGGCGACTACCTCGAGGAGCTCCTGGACCTCCTCGACTTCGACGGCGATATCGACCTGGACGTCGAGGGCGACCGGGCGATCGTCAGCATCGACGGCGGCGGCGATCTGACGAAGCTCGTCGGCCGTAAGGGCGAGGTGCTCGATGCATTGCAGGAGCTGACCCGTTTGGCGGTTCAGCAGAAGTCCGGTGAGCGCAGTCGGCTGATGTTGGACATCGCCAACTGGCGCGGCCGCCGCCGCGATGAGCTCGCGGCGCTGGGTACCAAGATCGCCAAGCAGGTGCTGGAGTCCGGGGAGCGAGAGGAGCTCGCCCCGATGACTCCCTTCGAGCGCAAGATCGTGCACGATGCCGTCGCAGCCGTCGATGGCGTGCACAGCGAGAGCGAGGGCGTGGAGCCGTCGCGTCGCGTGGTTGTCCTGCACGACTGACAGCACCGAATCTCATCCATGTAATTCTGTGGCCGCGCTCCGGGAGGAATGTTTCACGTGAAACACGGCGAGACCCTCCCGGTGCCGGAGGCCGCTGCCGAGGTGTTCGGTGAGCGGCTCCCGGTCGCGGTCGAGTATGTCGAGGTGCTTGCCACAATCGGTGTGGAGCGAGGTCTGATCGGACCCCGCGAGGCCGACCGATTGTGGGAGCGCCACATTCTTAATAGCGCTGTCTTAGGTGAGCTATTAGACGCCGGGGAGCGAGTGATTGATGTCGGGAGCGGAGCGGGGCTGCCAGGCATTCCATTGGCTATCGCGCGCCCAGATGTCGATATCGTTCTCGTCGAGCCGATGCTCCGTCGCACCGAGTTCCTTCGTGAAATGATTGAGCGGCTGGGGCTGGCCAACGTATCGGTGGTGAGGGGCCGGGCCGAGGAGCCGGGAGTCATCGCCGAGGTTGGTGGAGCGGACGCTGTGACGTCCCGGGCAGTCGCGGCACTGGACAAGATCGCGCGCTGGTCCCTTCCTTTGACGCGGATCGGCGGACGGATGTTGGCGATCAAAGGTGATCGCGCTGATGAAGAAGTGCAGCAGTACGGTAGTGCGCTGGGTCCGCTCGGCGCCGACGACGTGAGGGTGGTGCAGTGTGGCACGCGGTACCTCGATTCGCCCACCACGGTGGTGGTCGCGCGGCGGAAAGAATGCGACGGAGACCGTCGACGGGACAGCTCCCGCGGCGGTTCGCGAAGGCGGAGCCGATGAGCATCCGATCAAGGAGACGACAGTGAGAAGCGACGATGTTTCACGTGAAACCGGCGCGGCGAGTGACGGCCACCGGTCGTCGACGGACTTCGTGGAGTCGGAGACTCCGATCGGTGCGGCAGCCCAGCGCGCGACCCAACTGAAGCAGGGATCGGTCCGGCTCCCGAAGCCAGCGCATCGCCGGATGCTGACGATCGCCAACCAGAAGGGTGGCGTCGGGAAGACCACGACCGCGGTGAATCTGGCGGCGGCGATGGCGATGCAGGGGCTCAACGTTCTGGTGATCGACCTCGATCCGCAGGGCAACGCAAGCACCGCACTGGGTGCCGACCACCGGGCGGGCACCCCGTCGTCGTATGAGGTACTCCTCGGAGAGATCCCGATCAAGGACGCGATTCAGTCCAGTCCGCAGAGCGAGCACCTGTTCTGTGTCCCCGCGACGATCGATCTCGCCGGTGCCGAGATCGAGTTGGTCTCGATGGTCGCCCGCGAAGGACGACTACGCTCGGCGATCGCCGGGCTGCCGGCCGACGCCTTCGATTTCGTCTTCATTGATTGCCCACCGTCGCTGGGTCTGCTGACGGTCAATGCGCTCGTCGCCGCCAACGAAGTACTGATCCCCATCCAGTGCGAGTACTACGCGCTGGAGGGAGTGGGGCAGCTGCTGCGCAACATCGAGCTCGTCCAAGCCCACCTGAATCCCGCCTTGCATGTGTCGACGATTCTGCTGACCATGTACGACGGCAGGACCAAGCTCGCCGACCAAGTGGCGGATGAGGTGCGTAGCCACTTCGGTCCGAAGGTGCTGGGCTCGGTCATCCCGCGCAGCGTCAAGGTCTCGGAGGCGCCTGGATACGGGACCAGCGTCCTTGAATATGACCCGGGTTCACGTGGTGCGCTGAGCTATCTGGATGCTGCCCGTGAACTTGCACAGCGGCCAAGCCCGTCGGCGGGTGATCCGCAATGAGCCGGGTGCGCTACGGGAAAATGATCACGTGTGCCGAGCGGATGCGAAAAGGGAGAAGTAACCGATGAGTCAGTCGCCATCATCACGGCGTAAGGGCGGCCTCGGCCGGGGGCTGGCATCGCTCATCCCGACTGCTCCGGTAGACGGCTCGGCCGCGCCCTCGGGCCCACGTCTGGGTGACGCGGCGGCAGATGTCGTCATCGGCGGCGGCCCCGCGGCCGCAGCTACGGCCGCTCCGTCCGGTGATATCGGCGCGGTATACCGCGAGATCCCAGTGACCGCCATCAAGCCGAACCCCAAGCAGCCGCGCCAGGTGTTCGATGAAGAGGCACTTGCCGAGTTGGTTCATTCGATCCGTGAGTTCGGCGTGATGCAGCCGATCGTGGTGCGCATGGTGGACGGCGGCGACTATCAACTCGTTATGGGGGAGCGGCGTTGGCGCGCCACCCAGGAGGCCGGTCTCGAGACCATCCCGGCGATTGTGCGGGAGACCGCGGACGACAACCTGCTTCGCGATGCGCTGCTGGAGAACATCCATCGGGCACAGCTGAACCCTCTGGAAGAGGCGGCCGCCTACCAACAGCTTCTCGAGGAGTTCGACGTCACCCACGAGGAACTCGCCACCCGCATCGGCCGGTCGCGACCCGTGATCTCCAACATGATCCGACTGCTGCGGCTCCCCATCGCGGTGCAGCGCCGGGTCGCGGCGGGCGTGCTGTCGGCCGGCCATGCGCGCGCCTTGCTCGCTCTGGAGGGTGGCGCCGGCGCACAGGAAGAGTTGGCCGCACGGATCGTGGCCGAGGGGATGTCGGTGCGTGCTGCCGAGGAGGCGGTGACCCTCGCTAACCGCAGTGACGCCCCGAAGCCGGCGCCGCGGCGCAAGCCGATCCAGATGCCGGGTCTGCAGGATGTCGCCGAACGGCTGTCGGGCACCTTCGATACCCGCGTGACGGTGAGCCTCGGCAAGCGCAAGGGCAAGATCGTTGTCGAGTTCGGCTCGGTCGACGATTTGCAGCGAATTGTCGATTTGATGTCCGGCGAGGCCACGTCCTAGCCCACAGGGCAGAAACGTCACTGTGACGTGAAACCCGCCGAAATCGATTGCTGCCGTGAAAGCAGTTGGTAACTAAGGACTTTCGGTTCTACGGGGCAAGCGTCGGTGCGGTCGCGGTGCCGACGGTGGTTTCGAGGGATCGTGACCCAGCTGCCGGGTGCCAAACCAGAATTTCGCATATCCTTGAAGGGTTGCCGGACGCATGAGGCGTACCGCGCACCATGTTGACCTGACGTGGAGGCGTACTAGACCAGTGTCGGCTCGGATCGTTCCTTTGCGGCTCGATGGTTTCGAGCAGCTGCCCAAGCATGCCCGGCGGTGTGTCTTCTGGGAAGTGGACCCCGCCACCGTCGGGGATAGTCAGCACCTATCGGATCCCGAATTCGAAAAGGAAGCGTGGCTATCGATGGTCATGCTCGAGTGGGGGTCATGCGGTCAGGTCGCGGTTACCGGACCGCAGTCCCGGCCGACCACTGCGGGGTACGCGTTGTATGCCCCGCCCGGGGTGGTGCCGCGCGCGCGACTGTTCCCGACGGGACCAGTGAGCGCCGACGCGATTCTGTTGACCTCGCTGGGGGTCGAGCCGGGTCATGAGTCAGACGGCCTGCCGCATAGCATTGTCGCCAATGTGGTCGCCGAGTTGGTGCGTCGCGGTGTGCGTGCGCTGGAGGCGTTCGGCCGGACCAGCGAGGCGCTGGAAATGTGTGAGGGGTCGTTGGCGAGGAATTCCGAAGCCGCTGATGTATTGGGGGAGTGCACGATCGAGCAGTGCATGATCGACGTGAACTTTTTGAAGGATGTTGGCTTCACGGTTGTTGCGCCGCATCAGCATTTCCCCCGACTGCGGTTGGAGCTTGACAGCGGGCTCGGCTGGAAGGCCGAGGTGGAGGCCGCCCTGGAGCGACTCCTGGAATCCGTGCAGATTCCGCAGCCGGCCGGGGCCGGTCCGGTGGTGGGCGCAGCGTTCTAGCGGCAGGCCAACGGGATTGGTGTGCTTTATGCCATCGTCAGCGGGCCGGCCCATGCAAATCCGGCACCGCTGCGGCGGACACCCAGCGGACGATGCGCCGGGAAATGGGCGGTGAGGAGCTTCAGGTTTTCGTCGGCGCAGCGCTCAAGCAGGGCGCGACGGGTGGCAGTGGCAGCCAGGGGATCGGCGTCGGCATAGAAGGGTAGTTCCGGAAACTGTGCCTGCATGGGGTGGTGGAGCGCGTCACCGGCGATGATTACGCCGGTGTCCGATGCGCTGACCTGGATAGCGAGATGCCCCGGTGTGTGCCCGGTCGCGTCGAGCGCGCTGATGCGGGTGGAGCAGTGGGAGTGGAGCAGCTGCCCTGGTTCGAGGAATTCGTGTGACGCGTATTCCAGGACCGGCAGAATGCTGTCGTGGTAGACCCAGCCGCCGTTGTCTCGCCATTGCTCAATGGGTGCCGATTCCCACTGGGCCCGAATGTAATTGAGCTCGGTGGAGTGGAAGAGATACCGGGCGTTGGGGAAGGTCGGTTGCCACGTGCCATCGGTCAGACGGGTGTTCCATCCGCAGTGGTCCAGATGGAGATGAGTGTTGACGACGATATCGACGTCGTCGGGGACATATCCGGCTTGTGTGAGCCGAGTCAGGTAGTCGGTGTCGAGCATGTGCAGGTCGGGAAACAGCGGTCGGTTCTTGTGGTTGCCCGAGCAGGTATCGACGACCACTACCGTGTCACCGAGCTCGATGACGTAGTTGTGGATCGCGAAGATGAGCTCGGCACCATCCTGGGAAACGGCGGACGGCGTGTAAGTAGCTCGGGCCACCGCGAGCTGCTCATCGGTGAGAGCCGGATACCAGTGGCGTGGCTTGATGGGCCACACATTCAGTTCGGTGAGCTGAGTGATGGTCGCTTCGCCGACCGTGAAGGTGTTCACAGCGGCCAAAAACGTCGAGCCGAAGGGGTGTATTCCCTTCAGGGGGCGATCCCCCGACACACGAGGTCGGCGGTGGCGCGGACCCTGGCAGCCAGAATGTCTTGATCGGGCTCGTGCCCGTAGCGTGCCAGGATGCCCAACGGAATACCGGCCACCGAATCGGCAACGGCCTCGATATCGATATCTGCTCGGACGTAGCCGGATTGGATGCCGTCGCGGAGTAGCCCGGCGAGAATCGAAGCACCAGCATCGAATACGCCGCAAAACTGGGCCGTCATCTTTGCATCCACGGCGGCACCCTGCTGCAGCAACAGGCGCGAGAATCGAGGGTCGTCGACCACCAATCCGATGTAAGCGAGCCCGAGATTCACTGCGAAATCATGGAATTCGTCCAGGGATGTGATGCGGCCGGGCAATGTGCGGCTGAGCGTTTCGATGGTGCGTTGTGTTGCGTGCTGAACCACGTGTTCGAGGATGTCGCGCTTGTTGGTGAAGTATCGATAGAACATCGAGTGACCGGTGCCGAGCCGTTCTGCGATATGAGCAATCGATGTCTGGTGATAGCCCCGCTCAGAGAACTCGGCGAGGGCGGCGTCAACGACCTCTTCTTTGACAAGCTCGCTGCGCCGAGCCCGCTGCCGATCCACCATTCGGATCGGTGGTCCCGAGGGGTCCTCCATGCGGCTGAGAATAGTCGACACGGGCGCCGGGGACGACAAGCGTCGTCTAACGGAATGATTTGTCTTGAAATGATTGACTTATTCTCAAACTAGACATTAATGTCCGGGTAGACCGTCAAGCGATGGCGAAAGGACACTGGTGATGACACGGTTGAGCGCAGGCGCGGAGTGGGGTCTACCACCGGTGATTCACGGGGAGCCCTGGTGGGCATGGACCGTGGTCGCGGTACTTGTTGCCTGCCTGGCGATTTCGCTCGTATGGGTGGGCTGGATGACGGTCCGCAAGCACGAAGACGCGCTGATGTATTGGCTCATCATGCTCAGCGGAGTGACGATCCTGCCGTATTTCGTTGAACCGTGGCTCGATGTCATCGGTGCCACCACATACATGACCAATGCGTTGCCCTACGTCACCATCGCCGACCGGCCGTTGCCGATCTTCGTGCCACTGGTGTGGGTGGGTACCGCGCCGACAGCGTTGATTGTGTACGAAATGATCAAAAAGGGTTGGGCTGCTTGGACGCTCATCGTCTTCGCATTGGTGTTCGGGATCGCCGAATGTATAGGTGAGATGGTCAACAGTCACTTCGGCCTGATGAAGTATTACAGTAACAACGCGCTGATCTTCGGGGTGCCGTTGCCGAGCCTGGTGCAAAACGGCGGATTCCTGGTGGTGATCGCCTGGGTGCTGGTCGTTATTCGTCCGCATATGCGCGGATACCGTTGGGCCATAATTCCATTCGTCGCTCCCGGCGCCTATCTCGCGTACACCATCGTGTGTACGCTGCCGAACTACTTCGCGATTCACCTGGGGCTCGCGCCGGTGTCAGCCTGGGTTCTGGCAGCCGTATCTACGGGCCTAAACCTGCTGGCTGTCGGTATCGTCGCGTATTCACCGACGTGTCAGCGATACCGCGACGAGGTGGGAGCGAAGGTACTGGGCCCGGTACGGATCGCCGCCCGACAACCGGTAACCGCAGCATGACCGGCCTTCCGGGAAAGCAGCCCACGGACACCTGTCCGATTGGTCCCCTCGCGAGCACTGAAATCCGAAGTCCTGCAGTGGCTGCCGGCTTGCCGCGCCTATTGGCAGGGAAGTGGGGGCCGTTGCCCATGAACCCGACCGTCCACGAGGTCAACGAGGTTGCCAAAACGCACGGAAGATTCGAATCGCGGGGACGGGACCCGTGGTGGATTACCCGCGGAGGGATTCCGTTGGCTTCCAGCATCGTCCGGGGCGTCGGGAGTCCGTCGCTCATCCCACCCGGCCCGGTTGGTCATCCGATCGTGGGCAGCGTGCCGGAGATGCGGCGTGAACCGTTCGAGTTCTTTCGACGCTGCGCAAGGGAATTCGGCGATGTATATCGGGTGCCGTTCCCGCTTGGCGGCGGCATAGTCGTGGTGAATCACCCGGACTATGCGAGCCAGGTGATGGATGATCCGGTGGGCCGGTACAGCATGATCGGGCCGGGTCAGGCGACGATGGGCATTATCGGCGCGGCGATTCCGATGCTGGAGGGTGACAAGTTCCGGCAGCGGCGCCGGATGCTCATGCCGATGTTCGGCCGGCGCCACCTGGCACGAGTGGCCGAGGTTATCGCCGATGAGTTCGTGCGGCGAGTCGACGGATGGGCGCGATGGGCCGATACCGGACATGTGGTGGATGTGCAGCACGCCATCGCGCAGGTGACATTGCCGGCATTCTTGCGCGCAATGTTCTCATCGTCGATCACGGAGCGTGAGATTCATGAAACCGATGTCGATCTAAGGACTTTCATGTCCCTGATGGCATCGGTGACACTGATGAGTCCACGGCCCACTCTTATTCCCATGCCCGGACGGGAGTCGGCAACGCGCTCCATGTGGAGGCTGTGGCGATTGACGAGGCGGTTGATCAAGGAGCGCCGCAAGAATCCGGTCGAGACCCCCGATCTGTTGAGCCTCTTGTTGGAGGCCACCTACGACGACGGAAGTCCGCTCTCGGAACGAGATCTCAGCATGGAGCTGATGATCCTGATGGCAGGTGGGTACGAGACGGTGGTGGCATCACTGTCGTGGACACTCGCGCTGTTGCTTGCGCACCCCGAGCACCTCCGGCGGCTGTACGCGGAGGTGGATTCCTTGCACGGTGCGATACCTACACCGGAGGACTTGCCTAAATTAGCCTGGGCAAGAGCATGTTTCGATGAGGGCCAGAGGCTGCAGGGCCATCCGCTCAATCCGCGGTTCGCGATGGAAGACGACGTAATAGGCGGGTACTTCATTCCGCGCTACACCATCGTCGGGCCCTCGCTGTACTCGATGCATCGGGATCCTAGATGGTGGCCCGAGCCCGACGTGTACGACCCGAACCGTTTCATGGACGAGGCAGCGGCCAAAGATCGTCCGCGGTTGGCGTTCATGCCCTTTGGTTCGGGCAGGCACCACTGCCTCGGCACCGGCATGGCATACATGAATGCACAGTTCCTCCTGGCGATCATCTTTCAGCGGTACCGCTTGGCGCTACCGGAGGGCTGGAAACCAAAGCACCACTTCAATTTCTCGGTGACTCTCGAAGGCGGCCTGCCCGTGACATTGATGACGGCGCGATCGTGAGCGTGCTGGAGGGCGGTTCAATCGTGACTGTTGATCAAGACCTCTGCATGGGTTCGGGGTACTGCGTTGCGCAACACCCAGATCTGTTTCGTGCGGATGCGGACGGTACCGCGGTGCCGTTGCTGACGGCGACGCTATCCGAAGCGCAAGCACAGGGAGCGGCCGCCGCCGCACAAATCTGCCCGGCCGGCGCTATTGAGGTACATGGCACGTCACTGTGACGAAAGCGGCGCGAATGGCGGGGACGCCGAAAAACTAGCTTCCGGCCGACAATTCGTGCGCCAGTAGCTCGTCAAAGGTAAAGGTTCCGGTGGGCCGGTCGTTCTTGCCGAGCAGGTACACGCGCTTGACTGCGGCCAGAATCGACTCGGCCATCACATCGCGGTAGTGGGCGGCGCTGAGAATGGCGACATCATTCGGGGAGGTGATGTACCCGATATCCACCTGCACGGTGGGCATCCGGGTGAGACGGAGCAGATCCCACGTGCGGCCGTGTGCCCGACAGTCACGTAATCCGGTGCGGGCAGCTACTTCTCGCTGAATGAAGTCGGCCAGCATGTGGCCGATGGTGGACACAGAGCCATGCAGATTGCCGAAGTGATAGGACGCGACCCCGCTGGCTGCCACGGTGGGCTGGGCGTCGAAGCGCAGGCTGATCATCAGGTCGGCGCCCACGTTGTTGGCGTAGGTGGCCCGCTCGATATCGGTGGGGTTGTTCTGGATGGCGCGCGAGATGTAGGTGTCCATCCCGATGGCGGTCATGCGCCCCTCGAGGCGACTTGCCAAGTCCCACAAGATATCTGCCTCGCTAGTGGGGCCTTCCCGTCCCGGCACGATGCGGCCGCGGTCGGCGCCGCCGAGGCCGGGGTCGATAACGATGCGCTTGCCCGACAGCTGCGGGCCCGCATTGCGAACATGTTCGGTCTCGCGGATCGCGTGCGCGGACCCGCCGGTGACGTGGCGTCCCAGTAACTGGAAGGAGCGCAGCGTTTCCGGTCCGCAGATGCCGTCGGCGGTGAGCCCGTACTCCCGCTGGTACGACATCAGTGAGTTGTAAGTCTGCAGGCCGAAGTTCCCGTCGACCAGGCCGGTGTAGAACCCCAGATCCTGCAGGCGCTTCTGCAGGGTGGCCACATCGTCGCCGTACATCGGCGCGGAGAACTGATGAAAGAGTGTGCGCGCTCCGAGGCGGTAGGAAGCTTCTTTGAGCGTGCGGTAGGTCGCGGGGCCGACTATTCCGTCCACGAGGAGGCCTCGGCGCTGCTGAAACGCCCGCACGGCGTCGTGGAGCGTCGCATCGAAGTGATCCACCATGACGTGCCGACCGGTCGCCAACACCTCGTCGAGGTCCTCCAAGAACCCGAGCGCGGTCAGGACCTCGCGCACCTCGGTGACGGCCGGGCCTCGATCGCCGTGGCGAATGTTCGACGCGCCTGTCGTCATACTCCGCCTTTCGCAGCCGTATGTGAGGAATCCGCACTGCTACCGACACCGGCAGCCGCTGCCCGTTGTCCGGACAGCAATATTGTCTCAGATGCCTACACGATGAGCGAAACTCTCGGCCCTGTCAGCCGACCGGTGTTGGGCCGGTTAGACGACTCCGTCGAGCTCACGCAGCAACGCCGACTTGCTCTTGGCGCCGACGATCCGCTTGGTTGCCTCGCCGTTCTGGAACAGGATCAGGGTGGGGATCGAGGTCACCTGGAACGCACGGGCGGTCTCCGGATTGGCGTCCACATCGAGCTTGGCGATGGTCAGCGCGTCACCGTGATCCTTGGCGATTTCCTCCAGTACGGGGGCCACCATCTTGCAGGGTCCGCACCAGGTCGCCCAGAAATCCACCAGCACCGGCTTGTTGCTGGAAACGACGTCATCCTGGAACGAGTCGTCGGTGACGGTAACGGTCGCGTGGTCGCTCATGATTCTCCTTTGATGGGTGGCAGTTGAGACTAGGCCTCAATGAGGGCCTGGGAATGCGCGGTTTCGGCAAGCCACCGCTCGGCATCGATGGCTGCGGCACAACCACTTCCGGCAGCCGTAACGGCCTGACGATAGGTGCGGTCAACCAGGTCTCCGGCGGCGAAGACACCTTCCAGTGAGGTGTAGGTGCTGCGATCGCGCACCAGCACGTAGCCGTCGGGATCGACGTCGACGATGTCCTTCACGAGTTCGCTACGGGGGTCATGGCCGACGGCGACGAACATTCCTGTGATGGGCAGCTGCGAGGCCTCGCCGGTAACCGTGTTCTCCAGCTTGAGTCCGGTCACCGAGTCGGTGCCTTCGACGCCGACGATCTTGGTATTGGTCAGGACCTTGATCTTGGGGTCGGTGTACGCACGCTCCAGCATGATCTTGGAGGCACGGAACTCGTCGCGGCGGTGGATGAGTGTGACACTACGGGCAAACCGTGTGAGGAATGTCGCTTCTTCCATGGCGGAATCACCGCCGCCGATGACCGCGATGTCCTGGTCCTTGAAGAAGAATCCGTCGCACGTGGCGCAGGAGCTCACGCCGCGGCCCAGCAGGGTGTCCTCGCCGGGAACCCCCAGGTACCGCGGTGCGGCACCCATGGCCAGGATGACGGCCCGAGAACGGTAGACCTCGCCACCGGCGGTAACGGTCTTCACGGGGCCCCGCAGGGTCACCTCGTCAACGTCCTCGGTGCGCAGGTCGGCGCCGAAGCGGATGGCCTGCTCGCGCATCTGGTCCATGAGGTCGGGCCCCATGATTCCCTCGCGGAAACCGGGGTAGTTCTCTACCTCGGTGGTGGTCATCAGAGCGCCGCCAAACTGCGTGCCCTCGAACACGATCGGCTTGAGTTGTGCGCGGGCCGCGTAGACCGCCGCGGTGTACCCAGCGGGTCCGGAGCCGATGATGATGAGCTCGTGGACATCCGATTCGGTCCCGGTCGACGGAGCCTGAGACATGCGCTTCCCTTCTGAGGCGATCTGATTCCCTGATCCAACAGGGCCGTGCGAATGCTAAAACAACAGCCTAGAGCGGGATGTTCCACGCCGGGCGGGCGGTGGGAGATAGCGAGGTTGGACGGCCTTCTACCGGCTGGGTGTCGCGCCGATACGGGTTTGGGCCACGCGCTGGGGATCGGACTCGCTACACCCGGGGCGCACCGCCACGGCCAGTAGTTCACCCGGGCGCCCGGCGGGGAGCACCATCAGCACGGCCGGGCCCTCGATATCGAGAGTCTGCGCGCCGAGAACCGGCGTGGACGCGGAGAGGCCGAGACCGGTAAGGCAGGAGGCGCGCCGGGCGGCATTGTCGAGCTCGCCGAACGCGGGCGTGCGGCCCACCAGTGCGGTGATCTGGTTCCCGGAGAGCGGGAAGGCGGTCTGACCCAGTGCGCTCTGCGCGGGTAGTTCCGGCGCCACGGGCGCCGCCGTCCTGGGTGCGATCTGCTGGGACAGCGAGGGCCCCGCCACAGTGGCGGCGGTGTCCGCAGCGCGGCGATTGTTCTGGGCCACCACGGTGATGGCGACGGCAATGCACGCGGCGGCCGCCAACCCTGCGCCGGAGTATGCGAGCCAGCGACGCTTTGCCGTGGGGCGTCGGCGATGGTCGAGCGGGACCGGACCGGTGACCAGGTTGTGGCTGACGTCGGCGGGCCGTGCGGCATTCGCAGCTACCGCGGGCAACGTGGACTGGGCCGACTCCGCGCGCAACGCGGCAACGATATCGTCGACCACGGACTCGGGTACCTCGGGCGCCGGACTGTCCAGCCAGGCCACCAGGTCGGCGCGCACCCGCTCGAGGGCCGCCAATGTCTGACGCGCGTCCGGATCTTGGTCTGCGCGTTGCCTAAGCACGTCGGAATCGCCGGCGTCGTAGACGTCGGCGTGCAGGTCTGCCAAGACCTCGAGTGAAAGCGGCACCTCGGCGAGGTTCACTTTGTCGAGGTTACCTTCGTCATCGGAACCGCCCGGTTGGTTGCTGACCATTTGTGTCCATTGTTCCCGTATCCAGCTACCGTCCGCCACGACCGTTGCCTAATGTGTAGGCGGATCGTGACGTGGTGATACACGGTTAGTAATCGATTGTTTCCGGTTCGACCGAGCCGGCCTTGTCCAGGTAATGCAGGGCGACGGCCAGGCGTGCACGTGCGCGTGCACAACGGCTCTTCACCGTGCCCTCGGGTACACCGAGCAGCTCAGCGGCATCGGCCACCGAATATCCCTGCATATCGACTGCTATGACCGCGGCACGCTGTTCGGCGGGCAGCCGGAGCAGGGCTTTCTGGATGACGATCGCGGTGTCGACATTGGTCGAGGGGTCTTCGAGGGTGTACACGTCCTCTTCGAGCTCGATCGGGCTGTGGGCCTTGTTCCGACGCATACGGTCCAAACAGGCATTTACGACGATCCGGTACAGCCAGCTGGTGACGGCGGCGTCGTTGCGGAAATTGGCAGCTCCGCGGTGTGCCGACAGCATCGCTTCCTGGAGCGCATCGGCGGCATCCTCGGGGGTGCGGCTAGTAGCCCGGGCGAGTCGGTAGAGGCGACGATGGTGCCGGCGGAACAGCTGTTCGAAAGCCGAAGGGTCGCCGGCGACGTGGGCAGCCAACAGCTCGGCGTCCGAGTGTTGAGGAGCGGCGAGAACCCCCTGAACCATGCCCACACGCGCACAGTAATCAAAAATGGGGGGCGCCGTCGACCACGAGAGTGCCCCACAGCAAACTGTTATGCAACTTTCAACAATCCGTAACGGCGATATGCGTAACTGAACAACATGAACCGCAGTTCAGCGCCCCAGCTTATGGTTGCCATCGGGTTTCAACTACCGCGAAAAATATAGGGTCAAATCTGCGGATCGGTACTGAAACCCATTCGGTAATCGGTCGCCTATCAGACGATCATGCAGCTAGGAAGCAGTTGAGACCGTGATTTCGCTGATCTCCGCATGGTGGTCACCGTTGGTGGAGCCCAGCTTGCTGATCCACACCAGCACATGGGAGACCTGCGAGCTGCTGGTGATGGGGATCGTTGTTTTGCCGGGCTGCAACGTGGCGGTTGCGGAGATCTCCTTGGTGTCGTTGAGCGAGCCCGGTGTGGCGGAGTCGGCGGATCGGATCTGCACTTGCGTTCCGACACTGTGCGATTCGATCGTGACGCTGCTCAGGGCACTCGCGGACTGCAGATCCAGGAGCAGGCCCACGCCGGGTTTGAAGAGCACCGGGAAGGGATCGGCGTCGGTGTAGGTGTCGGTGGTCCACGACGTGGAGGCGTCGCCATCTATCGCCAGACTCGCCTTGCCGGGCTGATCGGCGTCGGGACCCGGAGGGAACACGGTTGCCTGCACAATCTTGGCCGGGCTACCTGGCTTGGCCGTGTCGCCGCTGGAGGACTGGGTCGGCAATCCGATGCCGATGTTGATCTTGTCGAGCGGCCCCACGTCGCCGAATATGCGCGTGACCCATACGCCCAGCGCGATGCACAGCGAGATGACGAGAACGCCAACCACACCCAGCCCGATCAGGAAGATCTTACGGTGGCGGGCTGCCTCCTCCGGGTCTTCGTCGTCGAGGTCGTCGTAGTCCTCGTCATCGGCGGCGGCTCTCGGGCCCGCAAACCCCTGGCGACGGTCGACGTCGAGTGCCTGGGTGGGTGCGGCGGCGGCCGGCTCGAGCATGGTGGTGTGATCCACGCTCGCGATGGCCGACTCGAGGCCGTCGAGCAGGTCGGCGGCAGATCCAGGATCTTCGCTCAGCGCGCGTGCGGTCACGTCGGAGATCTCGGAGGGCACCGCGGGGACGACGACCCGGGCCTCGACGGCCCGTCCGTCCGGAGCGCGGTTGGCCGCGGCGAGCCCGCTCGGCTGACCGGTCTCGGCCAGCGGCCAGCGGCGTGTGGTCAGCGCATAGAGGGCGGCACCGAGACCGTTCACGTCCTCGTCCGCGCTGGCCGACGACAGGGTGGCGGGGAACGCGAGCACCGCGTCACCGTCGATGCTGATGCGCACCCGATCCGGGTGGTCGATGCTCAGCGCCGTACCGGCCTCGAACGCCGCGTCAGCGGCCTCGGCCAGGGACCGGACCGCGCGAGCGGCGCCAACGGCGGAAGGCTCGGTGTCGGCGACCTCGCGCAGCGAACCGCCGCGGACCCATTGCGCCACGACGATGCCACCGGAGCCCTCATGCACGGCGTCCAACACACGGGCCAGACCCGGTGACCCAATCTTGCTGAGCCGCAAGGTGTTCGACAGGATGTCCTGCACCTGGTCGGAGGTGAAGAGAGCGCCGTCGATGATGGTGAGCGCCACCGGTCGATTGAGCTCGGTATCGGTGGCCTGCCAGAACTGCAATCCGTCCGGGCCACCGTGCGACGTGAGCAGCCGGTAACGACCGCCGGCGATGCTGGCACCGGGCATCACGGAGGTGGGCACTGGGCCCGTGGACGGGGACCGGGTGGGAACAGGCCGGGTCGATGACCCCGGGGTGTCGGTCACAGCCCTGCCCTTTCTCGTATCAGCACTGCCCCCACGCGCTGGTTTGTTTGCGGTTGTCGAGTCCGCAGCATCGCTGCCGCCGACTCGATCACCCGAATCAGGGTACGGCAGGGATGGCGCGGAAGAGTTGCCCATGACCGAAGCGTGATCTTGGCCGGCTACCCCGAGGCGGCCACCGAGACGGCGCTGCAGCATGGAGACCACACTGAGGGCCTCGGGGAGCTTCACGGCAACCATGACGGCGAAGGTCACCATCAGCATGACGATGCCGAGGATGGTCAGCCGCAGAATCGAACCAAGACCACCCCCGCGCTGGGTGAGTAGGTCCAGGCCGAAGCCCCGGTCGATACCCAGACCCACCGTGGCGGCGGTCGCCGAGGCGGCAAGGGTGAGCAGCACCGTGCGGGCTACGTCCGAACCGATGAGTGGCCCGGCGCCGCGCCCGAGGCTGCGGCGTAACAACAGATATCCGCAGACGGCACCCGCCACGAATCCCAGACCGTTGGCGGCGCCCAGATACCCGGCGACCAGGTCGGGATCGTCGGTCAAGTGCGGGGCGATGACTGAGGCGATGATCTTCACCGTGGTGATCACGATGATGATCCACGTGGGCGTCCACGCCTCCTGACGTGCATAGAACACCCGAAGTTGGAGTAGCACAAGGGCATACGCGATGAGGGTGAAGGACGAGAGCGAAATGGAGAGCCCGAGATAATGGGCCGAGGCAAGGCTGAAGTTTCCGTAAGCGAATAGTGCGGGACCCATCGCGGGCCCGCAGACGGTCATCACCGCCACCACGGGTATGAGCACCGTCATCGTCAGCCGGGTGGCCAGGGACATGTCGCCGACCACGGCGGGCACGTCTTCGGCGGCAGCGTTGCGACTGAGCCGGGGCATGATCGCGGTGAGGATCGTTACCCCGACCACCCCGTAGGGCAGCTGCAGGATCATCCAGGTCTGGTTGTAGATGATGGGGCCGGAATCGGCTGCACCGGCAGCGATCCGATTGACCACGACGAACCCGATGTCGCTGATTGTCACGTACGCGACCATGGCCGCCGCCATCCCGCCGAACTGCTTGAGGCGGTCGTCAAGTCCCCATAGCGGGCGCATGGGTATGTGCTGACGGCGGATCGCCGGGACCAACACCAGGACTTGGGTCACGACGCCGAGGGTGGTGCCGATGCCCAGCACCAGGAGTTTCGGATCGCTCATCCGTGTCGGGTTGAGGGTGAGTTCACCGGGCATCAGCCAGTACAGAATCAGGGTGAGGATCGCGACAACGTTGTTCCACACCGGGGCCCACGCGGGCGGACCAAACACGTTGCGGGTGTTGAGAATCGCCATGAATACCGACGACAACCCGTAAAAGAAGATCTGGGGGAGAAGTAGATACGCCAGCGCGGTGGTGAGCGGCGTGCTGACCTTGGGATTGCCACCGAGCATGAGCGCGGCCAACAAGGGCGCGGCCAACACGGAGAGCACCGTCGTCACCAACAGCACGGTGGCGGCGATGGTCAGCAGCTTGCGAACGAATGCCTGGCCGCCGTCGGCATCCTCACGCTCCGCACGGGTGAGTACCGGGATGAAGATGGCGGTGAAGGTGGCCTCAAGTACCAGCGCGGCAATGATGTTGGGCAACTGGTTGGCCGTCGAGAAGGCGCTCGCGGATGCGGCGCCGAGCGCCGCGGTGATCAACAGCAGCTTGATGAAGCCGGTGATCCGGCTGACCAGAGTGGCCACCGCCATCGAGCCGGAGTGAGCGACGACGGCGGCGTCGGACAGTTCCTCGATCGTGTCGTCGAACTCGGGATCGGGTAACGGATCCAGCGGCTTCCTCACGGCTGCCACTGCGGGCCTCTTCCGGTTGTAGGGGGTTCATCGTCAGTTTCCGCTCTTCGCGCAAGCTGGGGGTCCCTGCTGCTTGCGGGGGCCTCATCGTCACGGTCCAGATCCGCGCGGTCGGGCTGGCCGCGGAACCGATGCCATAGACGTCGGCCCGTCAAGGCGAAGAGCACCGTGGCCGCGCTGATGGTGATGAAGAACAGCGGCTTGCCGTATGCGTTGGAGTGCACGGACAGGCGCACCGGATCACCCAGGGGCAGCCCGTCGGGCGTGTGCAGCGTGACGTCTACCGCCATACGCTGCGACACGTTGACCTCCACGGGTACCTTGACCGGCAGGAATCCGGGTGGAATCTCTTGTACACCAACGTCTGTCGCGCTCATGCCGGCGGGTGTCTCGACCCGCAGGGTGACCCGGATGGGCACTGGAAGTTCGTTGCGCAGCACCAACGGCAGCGGGCTGTGTTCAGTGGCCATGGTGTAGGAACCACCTGGATTGACGACGGTGACGGCATTGAACAGATCACCGACAGTGCGCCGGATGGCGGCCAGTCGTTCGCGTGCGGTGTCATCTCGGGCATCCGCGGGGACGCTTTGGCTGACCGCGCGCAGGGTGTCTTGGCGCAGCGGATCGGTGTATTGGGCACCGGTGAGGCCGGTGCGGGCGTCCACCGTCAACGCCGCGGTGAGCCCCCACAGTCGGCGAACCTCGTCACCCAGCCCCTGAGACACCCAGTCATCCACGGCATCTTGTGAATCCACGCCGAACGCGGAGTCCACCGGATTGGGCTGGGCGCCGGCGCGAGCCTCGCCGATGACTGTCGGCAGCGGGCGCGGTATCGCAAGGCCGGCGTGCAGGAGCGTGGATGTGGTCGACAGGATCGCGCGGGCTTCGCCGTCGGACAGATCCCAGGTGGCATCCGGCAGAAGAATGGTGTCACGGGGAGTCTGCTGGGGTGTGAGTGCCTGCCAGGCCATCGCGCCGAGCGCGTCCTGCATGCGCGCGACCCGCGAATCATGTTGTAGTGCAAAGCGAAGTGATGGGGACACGTAGTCGGGGGTGGTGGGTGTTCGGCCGACAGCGCTCAGTGCGGCGCCCACCGAGGGGTCGAAGGGTGCTGCCACCACGGTGTCGGATACCCGGCGCGGATTGAAATCGGGGGGTGTTTCCTGAATCGACGGCAGGGGGGAAACCGCGACGGTGGGGCCCTGTGCGGTGAGCAGGTTGATGCCGGCCGTCGAGAGGTGGCTGTCGCCGAGGAGGGTGGCGCCCCGCAGGCTGGCGACTCCCAGAATCTGGTCGAGCACATCGGCGGCGCCGGTGGTGGCTTGATGGGCCAGGCCGTCATCGGCCATCTGGGCGACCGCGTCCAGACTCGCCTGCGCGTAGGGCAGCGGGGTGACACAGGTGTGCTTGGCCATGGCACGCAGCCGGTCGAGCCACGCGATGGCGAGTCCCTGCCCGGTGCCGGGATGCACGGGGCCTGCGGGGTCGGCGGCGTTGTCGAGAACCTGGTAGTTCTGCGTCATCTCGTTGACGGTCACCAGCAGATCGGGGTCGATCGCCACGCAGACCGTGCGTGCCAGATCGCCCTTGGGGTCGACGGCCGGCTCGGTGGCGAACTCGAGGGCACCCAGCAGCGCATCCAGCCGGCCGGCGGGAGAAAGTGAGCGTTCCAGCTGATCGTCGAGCAGCCGTACCGGTGCCGGCCCACCGGGCTGGCCGGGTGCCAGTCGCGGACGATCGGCCAGGGGCCATAGCAGCGTCAGACCCACCGGGCGGGAGGTGTCGGGAGCGACCTCGGGTTCGGCGACGGCGCCACTCGGCGGCGGCACCCCGAGCACCGGGAGCAGAAAACGGGCGTCGTCGAGCCGCGCGGCGGCCCCGTAGTCCGGGGTGCCGTTGACGTTCACCAGGGCCGGATACACCCCGGGTGTGTCGATGTTCCAGTTCGGTCCGGTACCCCCGCGCAGCGGGAAGGCGAGGGTGAAGGGACGCTGCTGCCCCTGTTCAAGCGTGCCCGCAACGGTGACGAACTCCCCGACGGGCTGGTACTGGTCGTGGTCGCCATGCAGATTGGCGCGCAGGTCGGCGCTGGCGGTTACGGCATCGGCGCGCTCCAGTCGCACCACAACGTCGGTGACGGGACGGTCGCCGACGTTGGCCACCGTGCCCCGTACGGTCACCGTCGAGTCGACAGTGGTCACTGTTTGTGGATTGATCTCGTCGATGACGACCTTGAGGAACTGTCCGTCGCGGTAGGCCTGGGCGCGCGGTGCGGACCACGGCGCGATGAGCAGGACAAGCGCGAGGACGGCAAGTACTGCCGCCACACGCGTCGCGTTGCGATGCGTGGGTCGGGTCATTGCTGCTGTCCGCGCCCGGATCGCCGGCCCGGTGTCCTCTGCGTGCTGGAGTGCGTTTGAGGACGGCGTCGCGGCGTGGAGGGAGGCAATGGGGGTAGAGCGGTAGGTCCGCCCGCATGCAGCTTGTCGATGAGGTCACCGGCCACTTCGGCCAGTCGTCGTTCGTCGGCGTAGGCCAGGCGGGTGGGCAGCTCGTCGAGCGGAACCCAGGCGACCTCGGTGACTTCGACGTCGTCATCGGACAGTTCACCACCCAGCGAGCGCATCAGATAGTGGTGCACGGTCTTGTGCACACGCCTGCCCTCGGTGACGAACCAGTAGTCGATGCTGCCGAGCGCGGCGAGCACGCTGCCGCGGATGCCGGTCTCCTCGGCCACCTCGCGGATGGCGGTCTGCTCGGCGGTTTCGCCCTGTTCGATATGACCCTTGGGGAGCGACCACAACATCCGGCCGCGCCGGTCGGTCCGCCCGATGAGGGCCGCTACCTGACCGTCCTTGGGTCCGTCGATTCCGGCGATGACCAGGCCGCCGGCCGAGGTTTCACGCACGGTACGCAGTGAGGCGCTCGCGGCGCGGCCCTTGACGTGCCCGCGGCCTTTTCCGGGGGGGCCGTTGGTCCCGTTGGTCGCATGGGGAGCCCCAGCGGCAGGGGAGGCCGCCGGAGTATTGGCGCCTTGCGCCCGGCCCTGTGCACGACCCTGCGATCGGTTGCGCCGACCGCGGCGCGACCCCCTGCCGCGCGCTGAGCCATTGGGCTCGTCCGACGACCCACCCGTGCGGGAACCGCCGGAGGAGTCAGACACCCATGTGATAGTAGTTCCCGCTACTGAGAGCCCTTGCGATACGCGCCGGTAGGCTGCCCGACGTGCCCGAATCGATACCGACCGCCGAACTGTTGGCCACCGCTGTGGTGACCCTGAACCGGCACAAGAAGATGCTCGCGGAGTTGGGCTCCCTCTTCGATTCCGCGGGCTTCACCCTGTATCTGGTGGGCGGCAGTGTCCGCGACGCCGTGCTGGGCAAGCTGGGCTCCGATCTGGATTTCACCACCGACGCGCACCCGGAACAGGTGCAGCAATTGGTGACCGGGTGGGCCGAGGCCATCTGGGATACCGGTATCGCGTTCGGCACCATCGGGGTGGCCCGTAAGGGGCAGCGGGTGGAGATCACCACCTTCCGCAGTGACAGCTATGACCAGAAGTCGCGTAACCCCGAGGTGGTGTTCGGTGACAGCCTCGAGGGCGATCTGGTGCGCCGGGACTTCACCGTCAACGCGATGGCGGTCAAGATCGGTCCGGACGGGCCCGGGGATTTCTGTGATCCGCTGAACGGGCTGGAGGCGCTGCGCGCCGGAGTACTGGATACCCCGTCGGCTCCGGAGATCTCGTTCGGCGATGACCCGCTGCGCATGCTGCGGGCGGCTCGTTTCGTTTCTCAGCTGGGCTTCACGGTGGCGCCGCGGGTGCTGGCGGCGCTGGATGCGATGTCCGGTCAATTGGGCCGGATAACCGTCGAACGCGTGCAGGCCGAGCTGGACAAGTTGATCCTGGGCGCGCATCCGGTCGCCGGAATCGACCTGTTGGTGGACAGCGGACTCGGCGCGGTGGTGCTGCCCGAGGTCGGGGAGATGCAGCTGACCATCGATGAGCATCACCAGCACAAGGACGTGTACCGGCACTCGCTGACGGTGCTGGAGCAGGCGGTGGATCTCGAGGACGACGGCCCCGATCTGGTGTTGCGCTGGGCGGCCCTGTTGCACGACATCGGTAAGCCGGCCACCCGTCGGCACGAGGATGGCGGCGGGGTGAGCTTTCACCATCACGAGGTCGTCGGCGCCAAGATGGTGCGCAAGCGCATGCGTGCCCTCAAGTACTCCAAGCAGATGGTCGAGGACGTATCGCAGCTGGTGTATCTGCATCTGCGGTTCCATGGATATGGCGATGGGACGTGGACCGACTCGGCGGTGCGCCGGTACGTGACCGATGCCGGGCCGTTGTTGCCGCGGCTGCACAAGCTGGTGCGTGCGGACTGCACGACGCGCAACAAACGGCGAGCGGCGCGGCTGCAGGCCAACTATGACGGGCTCGAAGAGCGCATCGCAGAGCTGGCGGCCAAGGAGGATCTGGCTCGGGTGCGACCCGACCTCGACGGCAACGCGATCATGGAGCTGCTGGGCGTGCCGGCCGGGCCGATCGTCGGGCAGGCCTGGCGATTCTTGAAGGACCTCCGATTGGAGCGAGGTCCGCTCGATCACGACGAAGCGATTGAGGCGCTCCGGGAATGGTGGGCGGGCCGCAACGGCTGAGGCCGCAGGCGTCAGCCGAGCATGTCGTAGCCGAGCTTGCCCACCATCACCACGACGACCACCAGCAGCACCACGCGGACAAATCCCGCTCCACGCCCGAGCGCCATATGCGCGCCCAGCTGAGCGCCCGCGATGTTCGCGACGCCAAGGGCCAGGCCCAGCAGCCACAACACGTGGCCCTGCGAGGCGAAGACGATGAGCGCCCCGACGTTGGTGCCCGAGTTGAGCACCTTGGTGGTGGCCGAGCTTTCCAAGAACGTCATCCCGGCGACGGCAGTCAACGTGATGATCATGAAGGTCCCCGTGCCCGGGCCCATGATGCCGTCGTAGAAGGCGATGACGACGGCGGCCACGGCGAGCGCGGTCAACGTGGTGGCCCTCGTGCGCGTGGAGCTGTGCTCGGCGGTGCCGAACCGCGGACGTGTCGCGACGAACACACCCACCGTCACCAGCAGCACCAGCACCACCGGTTTGAAGACGGACACCGGTAGTCGCGAGGCGGTGTAGGCGCCGGCACTGGAGAAAGCCGCTGCGACGACGAAGGCTGCGGCCAGCGCACGCCAGTTCAGCGGTGTTCGGGGGAAGAGCCGAATGGCCGCCGACGCAGTGCCGGACAGTGCGGTGAGTTTGTTGGTCCCCAACGCGGTGGCGGGCACCATCCCGGGAAACACGAGCATGAGCACCGGGATGAGGACGAGGCCGCCGCCGCCCACCACCGCGTCGACCCAGCCAGCGGCGGAGGCGGCGGCCAGCAGCAAGGTGAGGGTAGGGGCATCCACGGGGTCAGAGATTACGGATGGAACCGAATTGCCGCCGTGTGCCTCCTACAGACATGAACCGATCTCAGCGCACGTTCTGTCTGCGTGGTTATCCACATGCCCCAAGAAGACGGAACTCCCGGGATCGCCAGGGCCTCATATCGGGTATGGACTACTGCTTCGGTACGGGAGACGGAGTCGTCACCGCGTGGGATGCGCCGCCCAACGCCGACCTGGACGGCGATGGGGTCATGGATGCGGTGCGCCTCGACTTCGACGGTGACGGGCTGTTCGACGACATGATGTGGGATGCCGACGGCGACGGATCGGCTGACCACAGCGTCCTGGACGTCGACAATGACGGCAGGCCCGAGACCTACTTCACCGATGATGGCCTGGGCACGTGGGCGTTTCACGTGGAACGAAGCGGATCGATCAGCTGGTTCGGTCTTGATGGCACCGAACACCCCGGCGGCACAGCCGATGTCGACGGGGACGGGAAGCCCGAGCAACTGCTGGATGCCGATGGCGACGGCCGTGCCGAAAGAGCTTTCAGCACAACCGATTCAGGGAACTCTATGTACGTCGATACGACCGGCGACGGTCGTTGGGACGTCGTGCTCACCGATGTTGACGGCGACGGTGTCGCGGACGCGGCCCGGCCGCTGGGATCGCCGCGTATGTCAGCGGAGAATCCGGTCGAAGGCTCGCCCTAGCGCGGCTGTCCATGCGAGTGTGGGATCGGACTCGTCGGCCACCCAGGTGGGGTGATCGAGGCTGAGCCGTCCATCGCAGGTGGTGATGAAGAAGCTCGGGGGGAGTGTGGTGGCCCGCAACCGGATGCGCCAACCGCGTACGGTGGCGCGGAAGTCGTGCATGCGTAGCCCCTCCGGTAGATGCAGCGGAGGTATTCGGCCCCAGTTCGTGACCATGAGCGGATTCTCGATGGACTGCTGGTGCAGCGGTGGATGGCGTAGAAATGCTTGGTGCACACTGCGATCCGCGAGGCCACCCGCCAGGGAATCCAGTACCGCGCGAGCCAGGCGCAACGGGTCGTCATCGGGTGTGACAGTGAGAATCGTGGTGTCGGCGCCTTGGATCACCGTCCCTTGCGCCGCGGTGATGGGTGCGCCGGTTCGCGTGCGTAGGTCGACCGATGACATCAGGCCAAACGTGACCGGGTCCTGCGATCGTGAAAGCGCGTGAGCGGCCAGCAGGATCGCGGCGCACACGGCTCCGTGCACGGTGAGGCCGGCGGCGCGGGCGGCGTCGAACAGGCGCGTGGTCTGCTCGCGGCCGAGTCGGGTGCGCCCGTGCCGAACCACAACCGTCGCGCCGACCGGCCGGCGCTGCTGGTGTCGCGGGGGCGCGCTGGGCGTGGGTATGACGTACCCGCGCGCGGCGAGGAACTGCTCCAGCGACATCGCCAGTGGATGCGGGCGGATTGTCCCGGCGGATCCGGTCTCGGCTACGCGGGTGTAGAGCGAGCACAGAACTTCCAGGTACGTCAGCGCGGCGCCCGCGTCGGCGATGCTGTGGTGGGTCAACAAGGTCAGGCGAAAGTCATTGCCGCCCTGGGCGGCGTCGACGGCGCACACGGCGTCGGGGTCGAGGATGGTGAAGCCAGACCGGGGTAGGGCGCTACACGTACCGACCTGCAGCGCGGGCGGATGGGGAACGTGTTCAAGCACGTACCCGTGCCCGGCGGGCACGATCTGCGCGGACAGCACGGGGTAACTCGTTAACAGTGCTCGGAAAGCCGTTGTGAGAGCATCGGTATCGAGCACCCCGGTGCCAAAGACCGAGTACGCCACGGTGCTGCGATTACCCGCGAACATCGCCTCCGAGGGATCCAGCGGCCTGCGGACTACCGCGACATTCACCCCCGGCCGGCACCGGGCGGGCCGGCGAATGCCTGCGCGATGGACAGCCATTTCTCGGCATCCTCGCCCGTGACCCGCAGATCCAGTTCGGCGCGTGGGCGCCGTTGGGTCACCAGATAGCAGAAGTCGAGCGCCGACCCGGTGACGCGCTGGGCGGCGTCTTCCGGCCCCCAGGTCCAGGTGTCGCCGTCGGGCCCGGTCAGCTCGACGCGGAACGGTTCTGCGGGCGGGGTCAGTGAATGCACCGAGTACGCATAGTCGCGGGTTCGAACACCCAGGTGCGCAATGGATTTCAGGCGTGCGGTGGGTGCGGGGGCCACACCGAGCGCGTCGGCGACGTCGAGCGCGTGGGCCCAGGTCTCCATCAAGCGGGCGGTGCCCATGGAGGCCGAGCTCATCGGCGGCCCGTACCAGGGGATCTTGACCCCGTCCGGTACGCCGCGCAGTGCCGCATGCAGCTGATTGCGGGTATCGCGCCAACGGGTGAGCAGCTCGGCGGGCGGAATCTGCGCGGTCTCCTCGGCGGCCTTGTCCACAAACCCGAACGGGTCGGCCATCGCCTTGGGCAGCTCGTTGGCGAAGCCCTCGGGATCGGTGACCGCCAGGAGCGACTGCGCGTCGGTCCAATGCAGATGGGCGATCTGGTGGGCGATGGTCCAGCCCGCCGCGGGTGTATTCCGGGTCCAACCCTCATCGGGCAGCGGTGCCACTAGGGCGTCGAGTCCATCGCTCTCGTCACGCAGGTCGTCGATGACTGCGTCAGCGGTCGAGGTCACGGGGTTGTCCTTCCGGATTGGGCTGGGTGGGCTGGGCCAGAGGGTTCGCGTCATGTGCACGATCAGTCCGATCAAGTAGATCACCGAGCCGGAGAAGGCTAGCCAGTGCGCGTGGGTGACGAAGGCGGCGCCCACGGCCATCGCTCCGGTGAAGGTGACCCAGAACAGTGAGTCTTGCACCGCGAACACGTGTCCGCGCAGGGCGTCGTCGACGTCGGTCTGCATGCCGACATCGGCGCACAGCTTGATCACCTGCCCAGCCATCCCGAGACCGAACGCGGCGGCCAACAGAATGGGAATGTACAAACCCGAGGCAGTCAATTGCAGGACAACCGCCCCGCCGAGTGCCATCCCGAGAGTGCGTCCGCGACCGAACCGCCGCAGCAGGGTCGGGGTTGAGACCGTCCCCACGAATGAGCCGATGCCGGTGCAGGCCAGGAACAATGCCGCGGCGCCGATGCCGGCGAACAGCGACTCGGTGTTGCGCACCAGCACAAGGACCAGCAAGGTGTTGACGCCGAACACCATCCGGTGCGCGGCCAGCCCGATGAGCGCGTCGAATACCGATGGCGTGCCGACGATGGTGCGCGCGCCGTGCAGCCATCCGGTCGCCACGGCGTAGAAGGCCGAACCGTGTACCGCGCGCACGCTGTCATCGGGGCCCAACCGGTCGCCGGGAAATCCGGACGCCACCCACGCCGCAGCCGTCGTCGGCACGATCACCAGGAAAATCACTGTGGCAGAACCCAAATCACCGGCACCGAACACCGCCCGCAGCATCAGCATGAAGTTGGCACCGATGAACGTGGCCGAGGCGCCCACCGCGGTGGCCACCGAGTTCATGGTGGCCACCTGGTCACGCGGCACCACGTGGGGGAGGGCCGCCGACAGGCCCGATGTGACGAAGCGGGTAACCCCGTTGACGACCAGCGCACCCAGCAGCAGCATCACATCGTCGGCGCCGAGTGCCAGTTCGATGCCGACGAGGGCCACCAGCAGTACCCGAATCAGGTTGGCACCGATCAGCACCATGCGGCGGTCCCAGCGGTCCAGCAGCGCACCGGCAAACGGACCGATCGCCGAGTACGGCAGGAAAAGCACCGCGAAGGCTCCGGCGATGGCCCACGGCTCGGCCTCACGTTCCGGATTGAACAGCAGCGCGCCCGCCAGGCCGGCCTGGAAGAGGCCATCGCTGAATTGGGTCAGGAGCCGCACCCACACCAGCCGCCGGAAGTCGGGCAGATTCTGAATCGCGTGCCACAGGCTCAGCGGCGAGTGGCGCGCAGTCATGGGAGTCGCTTTCGTATGTCGAGAACCGGCTACAGGAAGGAGGCGAAGTACTTAACGCCCACACTACAAATGTGTAGCGGTTGGTCGAGCACAAGTCATGAAACGGCAAACGGTGTCATGATGTTGAGGTGGCGCACGGGGACGAGCCTGATGAGGGCGAGGCATATAGCGAGGGCTACATGGCACCGCCCGCACATCGCCTGCGGGCGGGCACTCTGCTGGTCGCCAACACCAACCTCTTCGAACCGACTTTTCGGCGCAGCGTGATCTTCGTTATCGAACACAATGACGGTGGAACCCTGGGTGTGGTGCTCAACCGCCCCAGTGAGACCGCGGTGTACAACGTGCTGCCGCAGTGGGCCAAGCTCGTCGGCAAGCCCAAGACCATGTTCATTGGCGGGCCGGTCAAACGAGATGCGGCGCTGTGCCTGGCGACCCTGCGGGCCGGGGTCAGTATCGAGGGTGTCAAGGGTCTGCGCCATGTGGCGGGCCGAATGGCCATGGTCGATCTGGATGCCGAGCCCGAGGACATCGCGCCGCTGGTGGAGGGTCTGAGAGTCTTCGCGGGCTACTCGGGCTGGACCATCGGTCAGCTCGAGGGAGAGGTCGAGCGCGACGACTGGATCGTGCTGTCGGCGCTGCCGTCCGATGTGCTGACCGACGTGCGCGAGGATCTGTGGGCCAGGGTGCTGCGCCGGCAGCCGCTGCCGTTGTCGTTGTTGGCAACGCACCCCATCGACGTCAGCCGCAACTAGACCTACAGGTCGTCGCCCACCGACGGATCGGTGGGGATGACGGCCCGGCAGAAGTCCTCACCAAAAGGCGTCAAATGGACGCTGCGGCGCACCGTCTTATGTGCGCGGCCCGCACGGCGGCACGCCGCGACCACGTCGGGTTGCACCTCGAGTACCTGATAGCGTTCGGCCGCAACTGCTTCCGGAGACGCGCGGACCAGGCCGAGGCGTACCAGATTGTTGGTGTACGCGTTGTTGCGATCGGTGTAGCGGCAGCCGGAGCGCTCGGCGACCATGGACAGCCCCTCGGCAATCATCTCCGAGCCGACGTCGAACGGACGGCTGGTGCGCACATCCACCACCGGCTGCGCGCCGTGGGCGGCCAGGAACCGCAGGATGCGCGCCTCGTCGGGAGCCAGCTGGTTGATAATCCGGGCGTACGCCGGGTGGGTGTCCTCGACGTCGGTGACGTCGGCCGAACGGCGCAGCAATTCCGCTCCGCGGCGGCGCAATTCATCTCCGTCGAGGCTGCCCGATTCGGTGATGTCGATGGTGACGCGCGAGGGGACGGGCTTTTGCGGTTTGGTGATCGTCAGCCCTGAGGCGTCACTGGGCAGCTGCAGTGCATCGCGAACGGCGCCCAGGACGTGCTCGGTCGCCGAGAGGGCGATGTCGGTGGCGGATCGGCCGGCCCGCACGTCGTCGATGATCTTGGTGCCCGTGGTGGTGGCGATATCGGCCGACCACTTGACGCCGCGCCACCAGGTCTTCGCCGCCAGCATGGCGACCCCTTGGACCACGCGATCAGGCCGGAGCTCACGATTGTTGTGCGCGGGGACGGGCGTGTTATTGGTCATCGGGCATCATCTTGTCAGGTCGGTTCCGGGCACGTGTCAGCCCGCTGGCGGGAAGAGGAGTAGGTGCGCGAGGCCGCCGGCGGCACCCAGAACGGCGCCGTGCACGAACAGCAACCACTCGTCTTGTTTGACCGCGGAGCGCAGCAGTTCGTTGAAGTCGTCGAGTGAGAGCTTGTGCATCTGGGTGGAGACGAAGGCGCCGATCTTGCCCTGGCGCTGCTTGTTGAACTCAGGATCGGAAAACGCAAGGGGCGCAAAGCCGGTTGCCTCGATGGTGACCGATTCGGTGATCTGGTCGTATTGGCGCCGGCCCACGGCTACCCGAATGGCGCGACGAGCGGGTCCGAGCGCCTGCTCCAGGGCCGGGCGGATCCCGTCGGCCAGCATCTGCCGAGTGCGATCAGAGCGCGGCCCGTTGAGCATCTCGTTGCCGATGTTCTCCAGGGTGATGACGTTCTCGGAGATGGTGCGCGCGTACTCCTCCGAGATCTCCGACTTGCGCTTGATGAACAGACCTTGACGCCACGGCACCCACTTGTTGGGGTGCACGGGTTCGAAGATCATGGTGATGCCGAGGTAGTTGACGATGTATCCGATGATGACGCCGCCGAGCGGAAGCACGATCCACGGTGTCCACCAATGATGTGGAACGGAATGCAGGATCGCCACGAGCACGAAACCCATGGGATAGCCGAAGTAGAAGCCGAAGTTCTGCATGAACTGCAGCTCTTTATGTCCCATGGTTCGGAAGATGTCGTTGAGCAGCTTGGGATGTGCGGTGAGATACCGGATGATCATCAGCTTGGCGTCGACGAGCTGCCCGATGTTCTCGCCGATCTGATCGGTCATGTTCTTGACGATCTGCGGTAACTGGTTCTCGATGCGCTTGAACATCATTTCCCGCAGCGCCGGAGGTAGGTTGTGCCACAGCTGCGGGTCCTCGCGCTCCATGATTTTGGTGATGACGCTGCGAATCTCCGACTTGGCAATCAGCGCAAGGTGATTGGCGATGAGATCGGGCTCGAGCTGCTCGTAGAAGTCCGAGATACTGCCCAGCTTGGCCAGGCTTTTGTCGACGGCGATGCTGGCCATCTTCTCCGCGCGTGAGGGCACGATGCCCTGCCACCCGAACCGGCCATCGGAGGTGATCGCCGGGATCACCTGCACGCGCCGCGGCAGGAAGGCATACAGCGTGCGCAGTCCGGGGATGCGCCAGCCGTAGAAACGCAAGGGCGCGAACAGCATCAGCACGCCGGTCCAGTTGGTGATGTACCCGATGATGCCGGTGAACAGCGGCACGGTGAGCAGATCGACGATCAGTTGATCGTCGCGATAGATGTACGCGGCAATGCCGGACACGACGGTGAGGACGCCAACGAGGATGAACTTCACCATCTGCTTGGTGTCTTTCACGGCTCCCTTTCTGACCACACCCGTTGACGAGTGTCCGGAAACATAACACCAAAAAAGGGGCCCACATGGGCGAATACGGCTCACATTCCGACGAGGTAGCGGCCGCCGTGTCTAAAGATTGGACATGTCAGGGTTGCGCGCACACCGACGAGTCTCTGCGGCCCGCGCTCGGGCATCCGCCACAGGAACTGCCGCAGCCGCCCGAGGACGACATCTGTTGTGCGGCCGTGGTGTATTGGGCGACCTGCCAGGCCGCCGCACCCACCGTCACGACGGCGGCGACGCCACACACCACCAGCCCTACCAAACCGATTGTGGCAGGGCCGAATAGCGCCGCAAGGGCGCCCGGCACCAGGATCACCGCGGCCGCGGCCTGCGCGGGTGCGAGCATCCGCTGGGGGCTACCGTGCGGCGCCCGCAGGAACGCCAGCGCCGACAGCGCAGCCAGCAACCCGGCAAGGGCAACGGTCACGATGGCGGCGATCAGCACCGGCTCAGTTTAAAGGGTGTCGGATCGGTGTTTGAAATGGTTATGCCGCGGGCGGCGCCGGTGGCACCAGCGGAGGCAAGGTGGGCAGAGGTGGTAGGCCCGGGATCCCGGGCGCTGGCGAAGCTGGCGCGTTGGGGTCTGCGGGCGCGGGAGCCCCCGGAGCTGGTGTGACGGGCGCGCCGGGCACGGCGTCGGGATCGGCGAGCGCATTCGGATCGGCGACGGGGGCGGTGACCGGGGCGGCATCGCCGAAGCGCAGTCCGTTGACGATCAGGTCCGTGGCGGGGGCTTCGGCGATGGCGTTACCGACGGTGGTGGTGACGGCCAGCTGGACCAGGAAGCGGTCCTTGCCCTGCGTGATGATCACGGAGCGGCGTGAGGTGTTGAGGGTTTCGCCGTCCTGACGGAAGGTGCCTTCCACGATGGAGGACGGGAAGCCCTGATAGGTGACCACCGACGCGTCGGTCGGTTGCCAGCCCTGCAGCGCCTTGACCTCGACGGGGCCATGTGAGACGGCCTCGTTGGTGTCGAACTCGCCGACCAGCTTGCTCATGGTGACCTGTGCGTTGGATTGGTAGATCCCGGTGCCGTTGGCCTTGCTGACAATCACTTGGTACGCGTTGGGGACATTGGGGTCCGGCACGTTGGCCCAGTTGTTCGGAATCGGGATGCTGATGCGCGGCACGCCGTGGCTGCTCTTGGACAGCGGCTCCACCTTGACGTTCTTGGCGGCGAAGAACTCGGTGAGGGTGCCGTCGGCGGCGGGCGCGACCCCGCTGATCGGTACGGACGGCTGCAGGGGATTCGTCGATGCCGTGGGGGCCACAGCGGGTGCCGGCGCGGCATTCGGGGCCGGTGCGACGGCGGCGTTGGGGGTGGCCGCCGGCACCGGAGGTGCGGGTGCCGGTTGCGGGTCCGCCACCGCTACGGCGGCAGTCCCGGCGAGCAATGCCGCGACGGAGGCCGTGGCCGCCGCTAATCTGACTGAATACCGTATGGTCGTCACCTTCTATGTCCTTCCGGCTCTGTCCAGTGCGTCGTGTGAGGTTGTGGCGACAACGAAGAACGCTGACGGCGTCGACAGACGTGCTCTCGGTTGTGGCGGTCCTGAAGGTAGTGAGCGCGGCTGAGAAACCACCCCGGACACCCCCGGAAGTGGCCGGATTGTGACCAGAGTGATTAACTCTCGTCGCCAAAGCGGCGATTTCTGTTCGCTGACCAGCCACCTTTACCCTTGAAGCGTGACTGAAACCGAGCAGGACGCCGGCAGAGCTAATGAGGAAGCCGCTGAATTCCCCATGCATCGCTACACCGCGCAGCTCGCCGGGCAGATCGAGCGCCGTTGGCAGCAGGCCTGGACCGACCGGGGTACGTTCCATGTCCCGAACCCGGTGGGATCGCTCGCGCCGACGGACGGCACCCCGATTCCGGCCGACAAGATGTTCGTCCAGGACATGTTCCCCTACCCGTCGGGCGACGGACTACACGTGGGTCACCCGCTTGGATACATCGCGACGGACGTCTACGCCCGCTTTCACCGGATGCGCGGTGCCAACGTGCTGCACGCGCTGGGGTTCGATGCGTTCGGGTTGCCTGCCGAGCAGTACGCGGTGCAGACCGGCACGCATCCGCGGGTGCGCACCGAGGCCAATATCGTCAACTACAAGCGGCAGCTGGGACGGCTGGGCCTGGGCCACGACTCGCGGCGCAGCTTCGCCACCACCGACGTCGACTTCTACACGTGGACGCAGTGGATCTTCCTGCAGATCTACAACGCCTGGTACGACGAGCAGGCCCGCCGCGCACGGCCCATCCAGGAGCTGGTCGCCGAGTTTGAATCCGGTGCGCGCACTCCCGCCGACGGCACGGCGTGGGCGCAGCTGAGTGCCGGCGCACGCGCAGATCTTGTTGACTCGTATCGTCTGGTTTACCAATCGGACTCGGTGGTCAACTGGTGTCCCGGGTTGGGCACCGTGCTGGCCAACGAAGAGGTGACCTCGGACGGCCGCAGCGAGCGCGGCAACTTCCCGGTGTTCCGTAAGCGATTGCGTCAGTGGATGATGCGCATCACCGCGTACTCCGACAGGTTGATCGACGACCTGGATGTCCTGGACTGGCCCGACAAGGTCAAGACTATGCAGCGCAACTGGATTGGCCGTTCGCAGGGTGCGTCGGTGTTGTTCGCGGTGGACGGCGCGGGCGGCCCCGCCGATATCGAGGTGTTCACCACCCGGCCCGACACGCTCTTCGGCGCCACCTACATGGTGCTGGCTCCCGAGCATCCGCTGGTGGACGCGCTGGCGGTAGACGCCTGGCCGCAGGGCACCGATGCGCGCTGGACGGGCGGACAGGATTCGCCGCGTGCGGCGATGGAGCAGTACCGCCGCTCCATCGCCGCCAAGAGCGACCTGGAACGTCAAGAGAACAAAGAGAAGACGGGCGTCTTCACCGGCGCCTATGCCACCAACCCGGTGAGCGGTAGTCAGGTGCCGGTCTTCATCGCCGACTACGTGCTGTTGGGCTACGGCACCGGTGCCATCATGGCGGTGCCCGGGCACGACCCGCGTGACTGGGATTTCGCGAATGCCTTCGGCTTGCCGGTGCGGGAAGTGATCTCCGGCGGCGACATCACCGAGGCCGCCTACACGGGCGATGGCGTGTTGGTGAACTCCGACTACCTGGACGGGCTCGACGTCGACGCCGCCAAGGTCGAGGTGACACGCCGGCTGGTCAAGGACGGGCGCGGCGAATCGCGTATCGAATACAAGCTGCGCGATTGGCTCTTTGCGCGCCAGCGGTATTGGGGCGAGCCCTTCCCGATCGTCTATGACGAGGACGGGCGACCACACGCACTGGGCGAGAATCTGTTGCCCGTCGAACTGCCCGAGGTCGAGGACTACGCACCGGTGTCCTTCGATCCGGAGGACGCGTCATCCGAGCCGTCGCCACCGTTGTCCAAGGCCACCGACTGGGTGAACGTCGAGCTGGACCTGGGCGATGGGCTCAAGCACTACACGCGCGACACCAACGTGATGCCGCAGTGGGCGGGCAGCTCCTGGTACGAGCTGCGTTACGCCGATCCCGATAACGCGGAAGCCTTCTGCGACAAGGAGAACGAGGCGTACTGGTTGGGCCCGCGTCCGGCCGAGCACGGTCCGAATGATCCGGGCGGTGTCGATCTGTATGTCGGCGGCATGGAGCACGCCGTGCTGCACCTGTTGTACTCGAGGTTCTGGCACAAGGTTCTCTATGACCTCGGGCATGTCAGCTCCCGCGAGCCGTACCGGCGGCTGCTGAACCAGGGGTACATCCAGGCCCACGCCTATACGGACTCGCGCGGCATGTACGTCCCCGCCGCTGAGGTGGTCGAGGAGGACGGAAAGTTCTTCTATCAGGGTGCGGAGGTGAAGCAGGAGTTCGGCAAGATTGGAAAGAGCCTCAAGAACTCGATCTCACCGGACGACATCTGCGACAACTACGGTGCCGACACCCTGCGTGTGTACGAAATGTCGATGGGTCCGCTGGAGCTTTCTCGGCCTTGGGCGACAAAGGATGTCGTCGGTGCGCACCGCTTCTTGCAGCGGGCGTGGCGGGCGGTGGTCGATGAGGAGACCGGCAAGATCCGCGTTACCGCGGACGAGCTGACCAGCGAGGACACCCTGCGGGCGTTGCACAAGACGATCGCCGGGGTGTCCGAAGACTATGCGGCTCTGCGCAATAACACCGCGGCGGCCAAGCTGATCGAGTACACGAATCACCTGACCAAGGAGTACCCCGAGGGCGCCCCGCGCGCCGCGGTGGAACCACTGGTGCTCATGCTGGCACCGCTGGCACCACACTTGGCCGAGGAGCTGTGGAGCCAGCTGGGCGGCGAGGTGTCGCTGGCCCACGGACCCTTCCCGGAGTCCGACGAGCGCTGGCTGGTGGCCGACACTGTGGAGTACCCGATTCAGGTCAACGGTAAGGTGCGTGGCCGCATCACGGTGGCCGTCGATGCGCCGAAGGGCGATATCGAGGCCGCGGCGCTTGCCGAGGAGAAGGTGCTGGAGTTCTTGGCGGGTGCCACCCCGAAGAAGGTCATCGTGGTGCCGGGCCGCATGGTGAATCTGGTCGTCTAGTTCTGCCGAACCACGATGTGGTGCACCCGTGCGTCGCGCGGCAGATTCACGGCGTGGGCGACCAGCTGTGCGACGGACTCTGGACGCATGTACTCGTCCGGGTTGTACTCGCGCCCTTCATGTTCGGTGAGTTCCTGCTGCATCGGTGTGCTGATCCGGCCGGGATGTACCGAGGTCACCCGCAGCGTTGGTTCCTCGGCGCGCAGTACGTCGGCGAATCCGCGCAGCGCGAACTTGCTCGCTGAGTACGAGCCGATGCCCGGGTGCGCGTTGATCCCCGCGCCGGAGTTGATGAACACCACGTCACCCTGTGCCGCCCGCAGCGCGGGAAGCAGGGCTTGGGTCAGCGCGACGGGGGCCAACACGTTGACATCAAAGGTCTTTCGCCAATCGGACAGGCTGGAGTCGGCGATCGTCGCGGGGTAGGAGACACCGGCGTTGTGCACCAGCAGGTCGAGCGTGTCGATGTTGGCGACGGCCGCGAGCAGTGCGTTCTCGTCGCCCAGGTCCACCGGCCATGCGGTGGCGCCCAACTCGGCGGCCAGCGTATCCAGCCGCGCGGATGGCCGACCGCCCAGCAGCAGGCTGTGGGTGGGGGCGAGAGCGCGGGCGATGGCGGAACCAAGACCACCGGCGGCACCGGTGATGAGAGCGTGCGGCATGTGCGTCACGTTAGCTCTCGTGCGCCGAAAGGCGACTTTTGGTGGCCTTTACTCGCACTTTCGCACCAAAAGTCGACTTTCGGCGAGAGGGAATGGCCAGGCACACCGCACAATGGACGGATGCCGTCCCACCCGATGTTCACCCCCACGCAGCTGGCCGCACGCGCGGCGTACCTGCTCCGGGGAAATGACCGGGGAACCATGACCAGTGCCGCACCCAAGCTTTACCCGCATATGTGGAGCTGGGACGCGGCTTTCGTCGCGGTGGGGCTGGCGCCACTGAGCGTCGAACGGGCCGTCACCGAGCTGGACACCCTGCTCTCGGCGCAATGGGCCAACGGGATGATCCCGCACATTGTCTTCGCCAATGGGGTCGACGGATATTTCCCGGGGCCCGCCCGCTGGCAGACCTCCGAGCTGGCAGTGAACGCGCCGTCGGGGCATCAGACGTCGGGTATCACTCAGCCGCCCGTGCATGCCATCGCGGTGCAACGCATCCTCGATCACGCACATCGCCGGGGCCGCAGCGCCCGGGGTGTCGCCGAGGCATTCCTTGATCGGCGCTGGGCCGATTTGATGCGCTGGCACCGCTGGTTGGCCGAGACGCGGGACCAGAACCAGCACGGCCGAATCACCCTGTACCACGGCTGGGAATCGGGCATGGACAACTCGCCGCGTTGGGACGCGGCCTACGCCAACGTTGTACCCGGGGTGCTGCCCGCCTACACGCGCGAGGACACGACCATCGTGACCGACCCTTCGCAGCGCCCCAAGGACGCCGAGTACGACGTGTATCTGTGGCTGCTGGAAGAGATGAAATCGGTGCGCTATGACGATGCGCGGCTACCCGACGCGATGAGCTTCGCGATGGAGGACGTCTTCGTTTCGGCGATCTTCTCGGTGGCCTGCGAGGTGCTGGCCACCATCGGTGAGGAGCATGCCCGCCCGCGTGCCGATGTGCGTGAACTGCACGGCTGGGCCGAGCGCTTCCGGCAGGGCGTACTCGATACCACCGAGGAACGCAGCGGTGCGGCAAGAGATTTCGATGTCAAGACCGGTAAGTGGGTTGCCACCGACACGGTGGCGATGTTCGCGCCGTTGCTGTCCGGCGGTCTGCCGCGGCCGCAGGAGCTGGCACTGCTGAGGCTGTTGGAGGGGCCACGATTCTGCGGCCATCCCGATCTGCGATACGCGCTGGTGCCCTCGACATCGCCGGTCTCGCGGGACTTTCGTCCGCGCGAATACTGGCGGGGCCCGGTTTGGCCGGTGCTCACCTGGCTGTTCTGTTGGGCCTTCGAGCGACGCGGCTGGAGTGAGCGGGCATTCCTGTTGCGGCAAGAGGGATTACGGCAGGCGGGGGACGGGTCTTTCGCGGAGTACTACGAGCCGTTTACCGGTGAGCCCTTGGGCAGCATGCAGCAATCCTGGACGGCCGCAGCAGTTTTGGACTGGTTGGGCTAGGCCTCACTCCTGCCCGGCGAGGCGCCGCAGCAGCGGCGTCATCCGGAACGCCACCAACTCGTGCATGGCAATGGCAATCGAGGTACGGGTAATGCCGGGGATATCGAGAATGTTCCCGGCGATCCGGTAGAGGTCGTCGCTGTCGACGGCGACCACCTTGATCATCAGGTCGTCGGCGCCCGCCAGGCCGTGGACCTGTACCACCTCCGGCACGTCGGCCAGTGCCACCCCGATGGCTGCGAGCTGGTGTTGGTCGATACGCGCGGTGACGTAAGCCGTCATCGGATAGCCCATCGCGCGCGGCACGATTTGGTGGTCGATCCCGGCCAGGGCCTCGTGCTGATCCCAGCGGGTGAGCCGTGCCTGCACGGTGTTGCGGGACAGATTCAGTCGCTGCGCCAGCTCCACACCGGATGCGCGGGGGGTTTGCGTGAGTGCCAATAACAACTTCGCATCGGTGGCATCCAGAGTGGTCATAGCGCGCAGTATCGCACAGAATGCGTCCCAAAATATGGGCAGAATGCTCAATCCGACACGTATCAGTTGCGCAGTATGACTATCTGTTGCACTGTGAATCATGACACACCCACAAGGTGACGGTCATGGACATGCGGTGCAACCCATCGTTAGCGAGGGCAGGTTATGGAGACCATCCAGCTCCTTGATCCGGACGGCAACCGGATCGAGAATCCCGAGTACGCGCCGCTGGTCAGCGACATCCTCGACGAGGAAGACCTGGTTGCTCTGAGGGCGCTGTACGAGGACATGGTGGTGGTCCGCCGCATCGATAACGAGGCCACGGCCCTGCAGCGTCAGGGCGAGCTCGCGCTCTGGGCGCCGCTGCTGGGCCAGGAGGCCGCGCAGGTCGGGTCGGCCCGCGCGCTGGAGCACGACGACTTCGCGTTCACCAGCTTCCGCGAGCACGGCGTCGCCTACTGTCGCGGCGTCGAGCCCACGGCGATGCTCCAGTTCTGGCGCGGTTCAACGCAATCGGGCTGGAACCCGCGCGAGCACAACATCACCGCGCCCGCGATCATCGTCGGCGCGCAGACCCTGCATGCCACCGGATACGCGATGGGCGTGAAGTTCGACGGATCGGACACCGCGGTCATCGCCTACTTCGGCGATGGCGCCACCAGCCAGGGGGACGTCTCCGAGGCCTTCGCCTTTGCGTCGAGTTTCGGTGCACCCGTTGTCTTCTTCTGTCAGAACAATCAGTGGGCCATCAGCGAGCCCGTCCGGGTGCAGAGCCATCTGCCGCTAGCTGCCCGGGGCGCCGGATTCGGCGTCCCGGGAATTCAGGTCGACGGCAACGATGTGCTTGCCGTGATGGCCGCAACCCGCTGGGCGCTGCGGCGCGCCCGTGAGGGCAGTGGCCCGACCCTCATCGAGGCCGTCACCTACCGGATGGGGCCGCACACCACCTCGGATGACCCGACCAAGTACCGCAATGCGGCAGAACTCGATGAATGGCGGGCCAGGGATCCGCTGACCCGGGTCGAAAAGTACCTGGAGAGCCGCGGCGGGTTGAGCGAATCGGAGAAGGAGCGCATTGCCGCGAAGGCCGACGAGGTGGCCGCGAAGATGCGCGCAGGATGCCTCGGCACGATCGAGCCGACCGCCGCGGACATGTTCAACCATGTGTACGCACAACCACATTCGCTTGTCGCCGCGGAGCGGCGCGACTACTTGGAATACCTGGCCAGTTTTGAGAGCGAAGGGACCTACGCATCATGACCAGAATGACCATGTCCGGTGCCCTGAACGCGGGCTTGCGTGCGGCATTGGAGGACGACGACAAGGTGATCGTCATGGGTGAGGATGTCGGCAAGCTCGGCGGCGTCTTCCGGGTCACCGACGGGCTGCAGAAGGATTTCGGTGACCACCGGGTCATCGACACTCCGCTTGCCGAGTCCGGAATCATCGGAACCGCTGTCGGTTTGGCGATGCGTGGATACCGCCCGGTCTGCGAGATCCAGTTCGACGGATTCGTGTACCCGGCCTTTGATCAGATCGTCAGTCAGGTGGCCAAGCTGCACTACCGCACCAAGGGCGCGGTGCGGATGCCGCTGACCATCCGGATCCCGTTCGGCGGTGGAATCGGTGCGGTAGAACATCATTCGGAGTCGCCGGAGGCGTACTTCGCGCATACC